>ERZ1292629.3644-Hain-H43-01um-R1-3644-length-11770-cov-9_pt1 | contig 11770 bp, 13 predicted proteins | sample MGYA00564399_ERZ1292629 | MGnify/ENA primary metagenome ERZ1292629 (study PRJEB36523, sample SAMEA6512636) | groundwater metagenome | collected 2019-01-08 | study: AquaDiva: Metagenomics assemblies of 32 groundwater samples | reverse complement strand
TTACAGAGTACCCTTAGAAAGATACAAAAGTAACATTAATGCGGTTTAGTAGAGTAAAGTTAATCCCGAAATCATAAAATCTCTTTTAATTTTAGATATCTGTGAAGGATTATTTCTTGTGAATCTAGACAAAAGTTCTTGTGAATGTTTTTCGGCTTTCTTTTTAGCTTCTTCTGAAGCATTTTCTAGGGGATAAGAATCTTCAACATATTTTCCAAATCTCCAATCTTCCATAATTTCTATGGGCATTGCAGAATCCCTGCCTCTAATTTGTTCATAACTTGAAAGACTTCTAATAAACATACCTCTTTGTTGAAAATAAGTTATTACCGGCTCGGCTAAGCTTATTCTCTCTTGTACAATTCCGGGGCTATAAGGTGATGTTTCTGTTGTCATTTTTTAATTTTCTCAGAATTCGGTCCGAGTGCCTACGCACACTCTTTATTATTCAACTAATTTCTAATTTTTAAACTCATCTATAGAGGTGCTAGAAGTCTAGAAAACAATGTTTATAGTTATTATACCATTCTTTTCATAACATTTTTTCTATATCTAAAAGGAGCATTATATTTTTCAGCCAGTTCGGCATATTCTTTTTTTATCTCCTCTAAAGAAACTAATTTGTTTCCCTTGAGAAAGTTAAAAATTTGCGGATTACTAATTGCGGATCTTCCAATCATTACTCCTTTTACACCAAAGGATTTCAGCATTTCAACTTTTTCCTTGGAATCAATATCTCCATTTGCAATTATTATTTTTCCAGTCCTACAACATTCTTCAAATATAGCATAATCTGGTTTTTTATCATATCCTTCTCTTCCATGTCTTGCATGAATTATAAAAAAATCTGCATCAACTTCTTTTATTAAGTTAAGGTATAATTTTTTTTGTTTTTCATAAATATTTTTTCCAAGTCGCATTTTAATGCTGCAAGAATATCCTTTTCTTTTAATCATATTTACTAAACTTTTTACAAGAGCAACTTTTTTTATCATGGCACAGCCCTGTCCTAAACTTACAGTTTGAGGGTCAGGACAGCCCAGATTAAGATTAAATCCCTCGAAACCTTCAAAAGGTTTAAACATCTCCAAAAAATTTTCTAAATCTTTTTCAGAAGAGCCCAATAATTGAATAACTACGGGAGTATTATCTTTTTTTTCTATTCTGGACCAAGTTGTTTCAATATCATTTGCTAATGCTTCAATTCTTAGGAGTTCTGTAAATGTTAAATCTGCGCCGTGTCGATAGCATAATGTTCTAAAAGCATTATCAGTAAAATCTTCGATTGGAGCAAGCATATATTGAAATTTTGTCATAAATCTGAAGAGTATTTTTAATTTAAATAGATATGGAATTAAATGGGTGCTGGATTCGCTTCTAACCATTAGTTGGATATATGGATGTAAGAGGAGTTGAACCTCTCTTCTGTCGGTGTAAACGACGAGTCCTACCGATGAACGATACATCCATAATTATAATATTTCTTTATTTTTCTCTCTTATAAAACTTTCTACTTGCTTACTTTTAGGCACTTTGCCTTCTTTAAGGAAGAATTTATACTTAAGAATATTCTTTTTATTGGAAAAGCCGATAGTATCGCAAAACTTTATTGCATTTTTGCTGTATAACATTATTCCTTTATTGAACACCCCTGGTTTTATTTGAAGAGTAGTTAAAGCAATAGCTACATCTTCTTTTAACGTTTTTTGAGTTATCGACAAATGAATCATTATTTTTGAATGAGGATGAGAAGACAAACTTCCATCAGTGTCCATAAGTCCCCTTAAACATTTGATTAAACTTGCTTTATTTTGAAATATAAAATCTGGAATATGTAAATCTTTTTTAAAGCCAATTGGAAAACCTAATTCAGACATATATTTGATAACATTTTTGCTGTATAAAACACATCGCATTGCACGAGAATCTTTAGAAAGGTATATTTTCGGATAAATATTAAATAGTTTATATATAAGTTGAAAGAGGTATCTATGAAAATAATCATCTTCTAATATTCTATCCGCAGTAATGGATAAACCTTTTAAATCGGAGAATAGGCACCCATCACCCAGCATTATTCCATAAAATTCGGCAAGGTATTCGGAATTTTTATCAGGCAGATTAATCTCTTTTGCCTTACTTTTTCCATTTGCAAATTTTTGACCCCAAAAAGGTTCGATAATTTTGACATTGTTCATTATCTTTTCTTTAGAAAGAGATTTATCTAAACTAATAATGCTATAAAGAACATTAAGTGGAATGGTATTATCTTTTTGTAGCCAATCATGCATTAAGGTATGTTCAGAAACACTTAACTTTTTTGCAAACTCTTTCCAAGAGATTTTATTTTTTATTTTAATATCTAAGAGAATTGATTTTAATAATTTTTTATCAATAATAACTCTTTTATCAATTATCCTGCCATCAACAGTCTTTTTCATATAATAAAAAAGGATTTATTATTTATAAACTTAATTATATACTACTAGTCAAAGTCTATTGTATCAAAAATAAATATGGTCTGTTCTAGATTAACTTTTTAAACCATCTTCTCTGGTAGTTTAGATGGTAACCCAACCCACATTAGAATCTTTGAATATTACTAAATTAAATTCTGTTAAGGAAGGAAAACTTGTCGAACTTGCAAGAGGTACAGAGGATATAAGAAAAGAACTTGGTGGAGAGATTAATCAGGTTACAGCACATATTTTTAATTGGGGCGATAAAGGTGGGAATCATTATCATAAGGAGAAGGTAGAAGTTATGGCTGTTTTAGACGGAGAAATTCTTGTTTGTTTAGTAAATTTAAAGTCTAAACTTCAATTGGTTCAAACAGTATATGCGGGCCATAGATTTACATTATTACCAAATTTTGCGCACGCATTACATAATCCAAACCAAAAAAATGCATATGTTCTTGAATTTTCAAACTTAAGATTCAATCCAGAAAATCCAATGAATGATGTATACAAATATCCGATTATATAATTTTTATTTCCAACAACTTTAAATAATATCAATATCTTCCTAAATCACTAGCGCGCTGCTAGTATATCGGTTAGTACGTCTCGTTGCCAACGAGGAGAGCCGCGTTCAATTCGCGGGCGGCGCATAAGATTTTCTTGAAATCCGCTGAAAATATTTGAAGATGATTATTTATGAAAAATTACGCTGAAATGTCTCGTCGATAAATATTTAGAATACCTACTCGGGCTTGTTAAATTATCAATGATTTATAAGCTTAAAAACCTTTCTTTTCCGTCGGGGATAGATTTAAAAGATTAAATTAAGACCTTCTTATATGGGAATAATATTTTGCGATAAATGTGGAAAAATAATGAAAATAGAAAAAGAGGCGGCTAGTGGTAATAATGTTGCAAAATGTCTTTGTGGTTTTGAAATGCCTCTTAATAGTCATATCCATGAAGTAAGTTCTATTGAGTCGATAAGGAAACAACCAGAAGTTGGAAAGGGTGCAGCAGATTCTAAAAATCATCTTGCAACTTTTCCTCATGAATGCACAAAGTGTGGACATGATGGAGCAGAGGTTATGGATTTAGGTGTTTGGTATGGTGATGAGGCGGGAGTTGTAAGATATAAATGCGGAAAATGTGGGCATACTGATCAGGACAAGGGAAGTAATACGTAATTTAATGATTTATCCATAGCTTTAAATATACTCTAAAATATTAATTAGTATAAATTATCACCTAAAAATGGCTGAAGAAAAACATCAAAATTCTGAAAAACCTAAAAGACAAGAAAATCTTTCTGATGAACTTAAAAATCCTGGAATGAACTATCAGCCAGGACAAAAACTTCCTGGAGAAATTACAGAAGAAGCAAAAAAAGAAATTGATAAAACAAAGCAAAAACTTGATGAATTCAAAAAAGAAATTATTAAAAAATATCCGTTTACGCTTGCACTGGGAATAACTCCGCCACAAGCCGCTGAAAGATTTGATGAAGAACTTGGATTAACTGAAGAGGAAAAGAAAACAAAGCCCATGCATATTGTTATGGTTATTCCTGAAGATAATTATAAAGATATTGCAAAGATTAAAGCAGAAATTATTAAAATTGTAAAAGATAATAAACCAAGATTGTGGGTTAATATTATTACCCCTGTTGATTTGTGGAACTTTTGTTTAGATTCTAAATACGATATTGTTGAAGCTCTTGGAATGAGCTATCCTTTGCATGATAAGGGAATCCTTGGCGCATTACGTGTTTCACAGATACATAAAAGTTTATGTTTAAGAAAATTTGAGAAATATATCTATAGCTATGTTATTGGTGGAAGTCTTGTTAGAGGAGAAGCTAAACAAACAAGCGATGTTGATATTTTTGTTATAATTGATGATACTGATGTTAAGAGAATGTCAAGATTAGAGTTGAAAGAAAAATTAAGAGGAATTATCTATCAATACGTTGCTGAAGCTGGCGAACTCGCTGGAGTAAAGAATAAACTATCTCCGCAAGTATATTTACTTACAGAATTCTGGGAAGATGTTAAAGATGCGAGTCCTGTTATATTCACTTTTATTAGAGACGGAATACCGCTCTATGACAGAGGCGGATTCCTGCCTTGGAAACTTCTGCTGAAAATGGGAAAAATCAAGCCGTCACCAGAAGCGATTGATAGATTCATGTCAATGGGCGATAAATCAAAAGACATAATCAAACAAAGACTTCTTGATATTGTTATAAATGATATCTATTGGAGTATTCTAACTCCTTCTCAGGCTCTGCTGATGATGTATGGAATTCCTCCAACTACACCTAAAGAAACAGTTTCAGAAGTTAAAAGAATATTTGTTGAAAAAGAAAAGATTATGGAGAAAAAATATTTTGATATTCTTGAAAATATAGTAATAAACTATTATAAGGGATTTGAGCACGGAAAAGTCAAAGAAGTTTCTGGAACGGAAATTGACAAATTAATTAAAGATTTTGATGATTATACTAAGAAGCTTAAAGAAATGGCTGTTGAAATAGAAAAGCGTTCGCAGGAAAGAATTATTGAGGATACTTATGCTAATGTATTCAAATTGCTTCGACATTTATTTGGAAATAAGAATGAAGGAGAACTTGTAAAGGATTTTGAACGCGAGTTAATTAAAAAAGGCAGAAGCGATCCAAAGAATCTGCATATAATCAATCATTTAATTGATGCTAAGAAAAGATACAAGAGCAAAAAGAAACCATCGAAATATGAAATAGAAGATATAAGAAAAAATGCTAATGTTCTTATAAATAATCTTATAGAATTCGGACAAAGATGCGATATGTCTGAAATAAGAAAAATGCAAGTTAGAATCAACTATAAGGAAAATGGAAAAGATAAACATGCAGAGGTATTTTTGACTAATCCTATCTATGTTATTATCGATAATCAATTTAAGAAAATAGTTGAAAAAGATGAAAAAGCAAGGTTTGAAGAAGGAAAGCAAGATGAATTTGATAGTATTCTTTCAACACAAAAGGGCAAGCCAAACAAACTTTCTGAAAAGGTTCTTGAGCTATTGAGAAAAGAGCTTAGAGACTTCAGCATTGACTTATAAACGCAATGCTGAGAGCCCCAAAAACTAGGAGTTTTTAAGGCTTCGATATGTCGTTTTAGATATTTAATTTAGACTTCGTTTATTTCTATATAATAATTAATAATACAACAATTAGGAAAGCGAGGTTGTGAGCAGAAAAGTCTTATGGGGGAAGAGCAAGCCGAATTGGGTTTGATGAATTACTAATATTTTGTTTATTTTTATGAACGAAGTCTAACTAGAAAAAACTGTATTCCCAGGAGACATTTGTCGTAAGCTAAAATAGCTTATCAAAGGCAAAATAAACTTCTGCAAGAGTCTTCTCAAACAAACTCGTATGAGGTCTGAAATGATTATATCTCATACGAAAGAGTTCTGAATCTCCGTTGCAGAACTCTAATTCTTTGTCCATTGTTTGAAATAATCTTTCCACTTTCCCCGAAGTTGTGGGGGAATGAATTGCGGTTCTAATATGCTTAATCCCTCTTCTCCTGCACCATCTATCAAACTTGCTATGCTTACTCTTACCTCCAAAACAAGAACCATTATCAGATAATATTTCTCTAGGTTTTCCGTGCTTCTTGATGAGTTCATCAAGAATATTGACAATAACTTCGGTAGAAGCAATATTGATTTTAGTTAAAGTTAAACTATATCTCGAACAATCATCAATTACAGACAAGGTGTAATAGTTTTTCTCTTGTTCATCTGTGTGGTCTATTTGCCATAAAGAATTAGGATGTTTCCTTTGCCAGCGAATATATTTTATTCTTTTTCTTCTCTTAGGATTTATTTTAATTAAGCCATTGGTATTCAGAACTTTGTTTACAGACCAATGGCTTACATCTACAAAATTAGTAATCTTATTTTCTCCCCAGCCATTATGTTTTCTAAATCTGATAATCTTAGCTTCTATTTCAGGAGATATTTTGTAATGTATTGTTTTCGGTTTGGTAGATTTATCTGTTAAATCCCATTCAGTTTTGTTAAGTCTTTCACTCCATCTTTGTAAAGTTCTTGAAGTAATTTCATAGCTAAATTGAGCAAGAAGTATTTTTCTACACTGATTGTAAGAATGTCCTTTAATTCTTAATTTAAAGAATTCTTTTCTAGCTTCTTCCTTTTTCATAGAAACAGATAACAACCAGAGGAGAACTAATTTGTGGTTGTTATAACCCTACGACATATGTCAGTAGGGAGCACATCTAACTAGAAAAAACATATCTTTATAAAACGATAAAATTTACTTCTGCAATGCAAATCGATAGAGAAAGAGTCAGACGAATGGCTGGAAAATGGCTGCAAAATATTAGCTTAAAAGATGTCCAAGAATCATGCGTAGAAGAATATCTTTTAAGCAGACGATTGAATAGGCAGGGAATTGCAAGAAGATTTCATTCCTCTTTTCTTATGAGGGTTATCTATACTTCTGAATATGAATCTTATAAAGAACAAAGATACAAATTTCTAAAAGAAGATAATAGTGTAGGGGAGCAATATGCCGAAAGGGCTAACTAGGGCATTCTTGGGCTCTTCGCTCAATATGCTAATGGGCAGAACAATTCGTCATAAATTTCATAAATCTGAAAATATGCAGAACTATCATTTTATTTTTGCGCATTCAGATGATGAACTTGCAGTTCTCAAACCCTTAAAAATAATTTCTTCTACTTATGGACTAAATGCAAGTTTTACTTTGTTAAGCAATGGCACACAAGGTTATGAGCCAAATAGCGAAGGATCAAGAGAAGATTTTGGACGAATGAGAGTAAAAGAATTTAATCGTTCACTTGTTACTTTGGGATTTGAAGACCAACGTATTAAGAGTCTATTAGATGAAAGAGAAATTTATGAAATGCTTGTTCGTGAAGATAGTTCTGGATTGAATGCTATGCTTGAACGAGCTCAAAAAGCAATTGCCCGAGATATAAATCTAAATAAACCAAAGGCAGTTTTTGTTGATGATTTTGCAGGAGGCAATATTGTTCATGACATCGCAAATTATATTACTCATAAGGCAGCTAAGCAGATGAAATTTAGTCCTGTAATAGAATACTGGCAGTATTTTTTTGATAAATCTTCTGGAGCAATGATTGTCGGAGATTTGGGACATGATGAGCAGGGCAGAATTTTAAGAGATAATTGCAAGGGTAAATATGATGTTGAAATTCCTGCGTTGGGTATACACAAAGGAAGAATGTTTTTATCACCTTTTAATATAATCGGTGCATTAAGGCATAAACAAAAAGTTTATAGTTCTCAGGAAAAAACTCTGAAAAGATTAACTGATATAACTTTTGCATCTTATGGCATAGACGCGCCTCATTTTAGAGAGCTTTGCGCAGAAATAGATTATACTAAAAGACCCTCTCATGGAGTTTTATACGAAGGCGCCAGCTGGAGATTACGCGGACTTCCGAGACTGCCTACATTTGAAGATTTTGCGAGAATGGTTAGAGATTATGAAAAGAAAACTGCTTAAAACTTAACATAAGCTTTTTAAACCCAATTTCGCATTCTATTTTATGGTAACTAAAGGAAAAGTTGTTCAGTTTAGAAGAAGTCTAAAGCATATTCATGAAAGACATTTTATCTTAGATTTCGGAGCAAAAAATAAACTTGAAGCAGCTAAATTTGTTGGAAAAGAAGTTCATTGGAAGAGCGAAGCTGGAAAAATTATTGCTGGAAAAATTGCAGGTTCTCATGGAAATAAGGGACTGGTAAGGGCTATTTTTGAAAGAGGATTACCTGGACAATCAATAAATACAGAAGTTGAGGTAAAGTAATAAGTTTCTTTTCAAAAAGAAACTTATGGGTAGAAAATTAAAATGATGAATAATAAAAAATAAACATGGGAATACGAAAAGCATTATCTTATACGAAAAGACAGATAACTCATTACACTCGAAAGTCTATGAAGATTAAGAACAAGAATTATATCAAAGCAGTTCCTAATCAAAAAGTTACAAAATTTAATATGGGTGATGTTAGAAAATTGCTAAAGGGCGGATTTACAAATTATATTGTTATTTATTCTATGATGAATGTTCAGATAAGAGATTTTGCTCTTGAAGCAACAAGACAGATGTTAAACAATAGACTTACAAAAATGTTAATGAACAATTATTCTTTACTTTGCAAACCCTATCCTCATCAGGTTATAAGGGAGAATAAGACTTTCTCTGGCGGTTCAAAGGGAGAGAGAGTTCAGTCAGGTATGGCTCACTCGTTTGGAACAACTATGTATAGATCTGCTGTTGTAAAAGCTGGAGACCCTATTTTCATTATTGCTTATCAAGATAAAAAGAATACAGATGCAATAAGAGAATTGTGTAAAAGTGCATCTCCAAAACTTCCTTGCAAATGCAAAATAGTTTACGAAGAGAATAGAGTAATTAATCAATAAATAATTCTAAAATTAAAATGACTTGGGAAATTAATTATTCAGATTTGCTTATTGCTACCCTTAAATCTCGAGGCTATAGATTTACTGGAAATATTTTATCTGCATCTGAATTTAATGATGCACAATTAAAAGAACTAAAAGAAGAAAGTGCACGAATGCGGGCTGCTTCAGGATATAGGCTTGTTTGGGTTAATAATTTTCCTAATGGTTGTTCTGAAGCATTTGCTAAGAGCAGGTTTGCAAGATGATAATGAATCTAACAGAAAAAGCATTAGTCGAAGAATTATTTGCATCAGTTTCTACTGAAGAAAGATGCCCCTATATAAGAAAAGATAAAATTGGCGCTTTTTGCGCTAATGGCTTAGAAGGTGATTTTGTTCCAGAAAATTCAGCAAGAAGAATTGCATGTGACCCTCTTTCACTTCAACTTTGGTGTTTAGATAAATTAAGATGTGATAAATGCATATTTTATAACTTAAAACCCTTTAATCAAACTTACTCGCCATTACTTTCTTAAACAAAACTTTATAAAACGCAAAAACCTACTCTGATTATGGTGATTAAAAAGAGGGTTGAAGATATTAGTGCATCAGGCAAATATGTAAAATGGCTTTCTGAATTATCTAAAACTTCTGGGGGCGTTGCTGGTGGAAAGGGTGCGAATCTTGCAGAGATGTATAATTCTGGATTTCCTGTGCCGCCCGCATTTTGCGTGACTGCGCAGGCTTTTGATGCCTATCTTGAAGCTGCTGGTTTAAAAGCGCAGATTAAAAAAATAATTAGTGAAACAGATATTGATAATACAAAAGAACTTGATGAGAACGCTAAAAAAATCCGAGAGATTATAATTAATTCGAGTATGCCTGAAGATATGGTTGAAGAAATTACAGAGGCTTATGAGTTACTTAGTACCGACCAAGAAGTAAAAAAAGCTCAGTTAAATGTTTCTAAAAGCGCAATGGATATTTTAAGAAATAGCCACGAGCCTGTTTTTGTTGCTGTTAGAAGTTCTGCTACTACTGAAGATTTAGCTGCTGCAAGTTTTGCAGGACAGCAGGAAACTTATACAAATATTAAGGGAAATAAAGAGTTAATTCTCGCTATAAAAAAATGTTTTGCTTCGCTTTATACTGCCCGTGCAGTTTATTATAGAAAGAAAAAAGGATTCAAAGAATCAGAAGCATTGCTTTCCGCAGTTATTCAGAGAATGGTTAATTCTGATAAATCTGGAGTTGCTTTCACTAAAAATCCAGTATCGGGTGCTAATGAGATGATAGTTGAGGCTGTTTTTGGACTTGGTGAAGGAATTGTTTCAGGAAAGATAAAACCAGACCATTATGTTGTTAATCCCGATTTAGAGATTATAGAAAAGAAAATTGCAGATAAAAAAGTTGCAATAGTCAGGCAGGCAAATGGCGAAGAAAAAACAGTAACCTTAACTCCTGAAAAAAGCAAGCAACAAGTTATGACTGACGCTGAAATTAAAAGTTTGGCTTATACTGCTCAAAAAATAGAAGAGCACTATAAAAAAGCCCAGGATATTGAATTTGCTGTTGAAACTGGAAGAATATTTATTGTTCAAACTCGTCCCGTTACAACTATTGAAAAAAGCAGTGCTGTTAAGAAACAAGTTCTTTCTGGAAATGTTTTGTTATCAGGAATGCCTGCTTCGCCAGGGGTTGCATTCGGTCCAGTTAAACTTGTTCATACACTTGAAGACTTAGAAAAAATTGTGAAAGGCGATATTCTTGTTACAAAGATGACTAATCCCGATATGGTTGTTGCTATGCAAAGATGTTCTGCAATTATTACTGATGAAGGCGGAGCAACGGCTCATGCGGCTATTGTATCTAGAGAAATGGGTATACCTTGTTTTTCTGGAGATACAATAATAATGACTGATAAAGGATTTATGAATTTGGTTGATGCAAATAATAGAATTTTAAATGGAGAAATAATACACACGCTTAGTTTTGATATTCAAAAATTGAAAACTGAATGGAAACAAATATTAAATACAAGCAAAAGACAATCGCCTACAATAACTATTTCAGCATCTAAAAATGGGCAAGTAGAATGGAATACCCTAACGACTACTCCTGAACATAAATTTTTCAGCTTTGAAAGTCGTGTGCCCTGTTATAAAAAAATAAACGAAATACTTGCAAATGAGAGCATAATTTATTCTGCTAATAAAATGCCTATCTTGCCTCAAATTTTAACAATTAATCCGCAAAAAGCATATACTTGTGGAGCTATTTTTTCAGATGGTTATTTAAGAATAAAAAAGGGTGGTGGAGGTTCTACAGTATTTGCACAGAAATCAACACCACAAAAAATGGAATTTATTAATGAAGTATGCAAAAATTTTGAAAATGTTTATGATTATAAGCTAAGATGGGTTAGACCTTCTTATTACTATTGTTATAGCAAAAAAATAACTGAAGACTTGTTAAACATTTATGACAATATTAATAAAATTATTTTGGGATTGGATGAATATTCTATCATCAAATATCTTGCTTCTATTATTGATGGCGATGGAAATTTTATAGAAAGAGGCAAGGTAATCAAAATAAGCATTGATGCTAAAGATGTAAATCTCCTTCAATCTTTGGTTTTAAGTTGCATGAGACTTGGATTAAATTATAGAATTCGAAAAGAAGATAATCAATTTAGATTCTATATAACTTCTGGAATAGAAAAATTAAAACCCTATCTAAAAAGAGTTATCGTGACTAATTATGAAAAAACAACGGGAGATACTTATTTTTCAGCTAAACATCTTTTTTTAGATATACCTATATGTGGCAGAAAAGGT
>ERZ1292629.3643-Hain-H43-01um-R1-3643-length-11778-cov-5_pt1 | contig 11778 bp, 20 predicted proteins | sample MGYA00564399_ERZ1292629 | MGnify/ENA primary metagenome ERZ1292629 (study PRJEB36523, sample SAMEA6512636) | groundwater metagenome | collected 2019-01-08 | study: AquaDiva: Metagenomics assemblies of 32 groundwater samples | reverse complement strand
GAAGGTGATATTATAGGGAATGATGAATTTGATTATGAGATTCCGTTTTCTTTGACAGTTTGGGCTGACCTGACAGAAATTCACCCGGAAAAATCGTATGACTATACATCCGAACTTGTGAGTGATGTTCTTGGTGTTCTGAATGATAACAGCTGTTATGATCTTAAAATAAAGACAGCCGATGCGCTGGAAGATTTTACGATGCTGCAAAAATTATTGAAACAACCTCAGATGCGACCTTACACGGCGTTTAAAATCAGTTTTAAATGTAACTTAACAAAATGCTAAAATGAAAAATATAGTACGAAATAAATCTTTTGAGTTTGAGCTTACACTCAAATATGAAGATACTGCAGTTGCAATAAATCTAAGCACCCTGACCGATATAACTGTTGTGATCCGGGAGAAAAAAACAAGAACGGTGCTGATGACTAAATTGTATTCAACCGGGGGTGTTACAATCGTGACCGCTGCCAGTGGAATATGCTCCGTTTATGTGAATGATACGGATACTGCCTCCGCTGCTTTGGGTGCTTATGAATATCTTGCAACGATAGATATTGCTAATGCTAATTTTGACGGGAGTTCAGCGGATTTTGCTAACGGGAATTATGAACCGGCTTTTAACCTTGTTGCATAGTGGATATACTAAGCTACATACGGCGTAAGATTTCTTTGACTTCGAATATCATTCGGAAAGTTGATGTTATTGCAGATATACGCAGAAAAATATCCGTAACGGCTTATTATTCAATAAATGAGATTGAAGCAGCACCTCTTTGTTCTTCTGCCGAAGTCGGGTTAGTGGATGCTTTCACTATTGCGTTGACGTTTGATAAAACAATGAACCAGACGATAACTCCCGCGTCTATTGATTTTGTTGCTGATTTTAGTGGTACTTCAAATGAATTAATTACAGCATGGACTCATAATACTTGGCAGACTTTTACACATACAGGGAAAGATATTACTTCGGCAATAAATAATAATACAACAAGTGTTTATGCAACTTCAAATGATATAACTGTCACTCCTGGTCAGACAATAAATATTAATTTAACTTTAGTAAGCACTAATGAGGAGCCTCAATTTTATTTATGGGACAAAACACATAATATCATAATTAATACTGATAGATTATCTAACGGTGTTAATGCTATTAGCCAAATAATTCCAACTGGATGTGCTACTGTATATTTACAAATATTGAACGTAATTAATTTTGGAAGCAAAGTAAGCGTTAATTTTTCGGCTGTTTGTTCTGCTACTACTGAAAATATAGTTAATATATCAAGTCTTGCATGGAATAGTTCAACTGAATTATATTTGACTTTAGATCGTGCAATCCAATACGGCGAAACCGGAACAATAAGCTATATTCCCGGGACGAACAAATTAACCGGAACTAACGGAGGGTTAGTCGCTGCTTTTACAAAGACGGTAACGAATAACTGTGTTGCTCCGCCTGCTGTTATTGAAGTTGAAGCATATGCCAACCCAGGTCTTGGGAATTATTATATAGGTATTTGGGTTGATAGTGATTTTGATGAACTAAAAAACCCTGAAATTACTGATTTTATAGTAACACTTTCCGGCGGAGCTGCAAATGTTGAGAGTTTAGGGTTTGAGGATAGGCACGGGCCTGGATATACTGATTTAATTTTAAGATTAGATAGAGTTATCCTTTTTGGCGAAACCGGAACCGTTCAATACATCCCAAATGCTGATGCAACTAAAAAACTTCAAGGATTATTTAATAACTATGTAGTAGCCTTCACTGATGATGTGATAAATAATATACCCGCTTCAATTCCCGTCCTCCAGTCCATCACCGTTGAAGATGCAGCTCCTTATGATTTTGTCCATACATACGATATTGCACTGGATGAAACATCAACACCAGCAACCACAGCTTATGCAATCGCGGGACATACGGTAAGCGCAGTTGTAGTGAGTGGATTGACAGTGACAGTTACCTGTGCAGAACGAGTCTATTGGGGTGATACCGATACTTCAGCCTACACGAAGCCATTAACCAACATGATAAAATCCACGCTTGGCGGAGAGGCTGACAGCTTCACAGCTACGGCGGTGACGAATAATGTGGCCCAACTTGCTTTCCAAAATGCAAATACTCTATTCTGGGGATTGTCTAAAGACTTGAATTTTGTAACTAAAGACGGCAGCGATTTAGTAAGTGTTTGGACGGACAGAAACGGAGGGGATAAAACATTACCACAAGCAGTAGGAAGTAAACAACCATTATGGACGAGTGCGGGAATTTTATTTTTAGGAGTTGATGAGTTTCTTCAATCAGTTGTATGGACTTGGAATCAACCTTGTTTTATTTATATGATTATTAAACCAGTAACATATGCATCAGGTGGTCTTTTCTTTGACGGTAAATCAGCACAAGCATTTTTACAGCAATATATAGCCGCTCCTGGGAATTTAAGAGCAAGTGCAGGAGTTACATTAGGTCAAGGTGTTATTAATATAACTTATGGGGCATTTTCTATCGTCCGTGTTTTATGGAATGGGGCAAATTCTAAAGTAGGTATAAACACAACTATTACAAGTGGTAATGCCGGGACAAATAATCCTGCTGGAATTACATTAGGTGGTTCTCGTGGGGGAACATCTTTATTTAGTAATATTTTAATACCTGAAATCATTTTAAGAAATGTGTCAGATTCCGCACCAGATGAAGCTGCAATATATTCATATTTAATAAGTCAACTGCCATGATAACAATTTTTTCAATAGAATCGGAAGCTCAGAAATTTTCAGAAGATATTCATACATATTTGACTGAGAATAGAAAGGATTATAACGCCGAAAAGTGGGGTTATCAGAAATATGACAACGGATATTTTCATGTGAAAATTCCTGATGACTATAAAGGAGAAATCCCGAAAACAATCATAGAGGAAATCCCGAATGTAAATTTTAAAAGCAGGGTAGAAACAAAATACTACGATGCAGAGGACAAAGAGATAACCGATTTATCAAAAATTGACATATCAACAGCAACAGCGAAAACAATTTTAATACCAATGAAATGAAAGCAAGTATAAACCATTATTGGAAACCAACGCCGGTGTTCTGGCGCAAGATAGGTGATTCGCTTCTGGCAGTTAGCTTAACCGGAATCCCTGCGATATTAGCGGATTATAAATGGTTAGGGATAGTATTATTTGTTTTGGGAGTGATTGGTAAATTTTTAACGAACTTTTTTAAAGCCGAATGAAATGGAGCACTGTGTAAAAGAAAACGAATTGCAGAAAATTCATGACGAATTATATGGTAACGGGAAACCAGGTTTACACGATACTGTAATATTAATGGATCAAAAGCTTGACGGGATACTGAAAAAACAAAAAGATAGTCGTGCATTGATTCATAGATATGTTTTGACTTTCGGTGGTATATTCTTTTTTATCGTTTTTATTGGAATCAAAGATCATTTGAAAGTCGAGAATTTTCCTACGGATTATGTTTCAAAACATTATTATGACCAGTATATGAGCCAAGTTAATGATAAAGTGAATGAAGTTTTAAATGCCAAATTAACAACTGTAAAATCTGTTTTGGAATTACAAGAAAAACTTGCAAATAATGATACGCTTTTTAATTATCTGAAAATAACACGAAGCGCAAAAACGGAGGCTAAGAAATGATCTCAGAACATATCAGTTATGCAGAAGGTTTTAAAAGCCAGACAGCGATCAGGTACGGAATAGACAACACTCCGCCGCCAGAGATACTTGAAAAAATGATGGTACTTGCCTCAATGATATTCGAGCCTGTCAGGGATCATTTTAATAAGCCTATCGGGATTGCATCATTTTACCGGTGTCAGAAATTGAATACAGTTATCGGCGGGGCTGAAAATTCGCAACACATGACAGGTGAGGCAATAGATATTGATGCCGATATTTTTTCTAATGGAATCACTAACTTACAGATATTTGAGTTTATTAGGACAAGATTAGACTTTGACCAGCTTATAGCAGAAATACAGAAGGACGACGGGAATTTTGAATGGATCCATGTTTCATACCGAGATAAAATTAATAATAGAAATAATACTCTTATAGGTTACATGGAAAACGGTAAGATGAAATATAAAAAATATGCTTAGATATTGACTTTTAATTTTAAATGATTTATCTTTGGTTTTTATTTACTTAATTAAGTATTAACATTAAATTGAAAAAGCATGAAAAAACTATTATTTTTATTTGGATTGCTACTGATTTTCGCAGTAACAATTCAGTTGGACAAGGGCACTGCGCCTGTAGATCAGGATGTCGGCTATTCAGTAACAATAACCGATAATGCCACATTTGAAAATCAAAATTTAGATTTATCTGTTAATCTGACCCCGGCGGTTGTTTATCTTGGAGACAGGGTTATTAATCCTTCAGTTGAATTATCTGTTATTACCTTAACTGAAGGCTGGCAAGGCCAGAATTTAAACATAAATAAGAATTTCAATCTGCCGGTTTATTATAATCAACTAAAATTTAGCACCTGACTATAACAGGATAAATTCAAACCCTGCTAACCACAGGGTTTTTTCTTATTAATTTTGATTTGTTAATCATTTACCTTTGGTCTGTGATCTCTAAAGGCTTTCTACATTGTGCCGTAACAATGTATTTATTTTTAACTATATGAAAACCTTAATTTTTTGGACACTTTTTGTCCTTTTTTTCTCAAGTTGCACCACAGCCAAACGTTGTGCTTTAAAATTTCCTTCCGTTGCAAGTGTTGACAGCGTGTATATACAGCGATTAGTCAAAGATACGATCACTTTAAAAGGTGATAGCATTAAAATTGTTACTCAGGTCCCCTGCCAGGATTTCGAGATCAAAAGCGAAAATTCAAAGCTGAAATTCACTATTTCGGTATTAAATGGGAGACTTTCGGCGATCAGTAATTTGAAACCGGATACTTTTACGGTGTACAAAATTAATACAGTGACTAAGATAAAAGAGGTGAAAATTCCTGAAAAGATAAAATTTATTCCAAAGTTCTGGAAAGTTACCGGATGGATCGGGATGGGATCAATTTTAGTCCTGTTAGCATTCCTGTACGTCAAATTTAAGCGATTGGTTTAAAAACGTTTTATATAATCGAAAAAGATAATTGAACAATGGGTCTAAAAAGCACTAATTTTGAAAGTTTAGTTTAGGGGATAGTTTTTCATAGATTGAAGGGGTTGCGTTGTGAAGCGTGACCCTTTGTTTATTTCATTCCTCGCCAAAAAACAGCGATTCATCTATAAAAAACGTTAGTTAATCTAAATTTTTAAAAATAATGCAAAATAATTGACAATAAATTTGCAAGTATCGTTTATAAGAACTAATTTTACTTCATAATTATTCACTTAAACTTACGACGATGAAAACATTTAAAGTTGAATTTACTGGCAATCTGCCATTTTATGTTAAGAAAATAGTTGAAACAATCGAAGGTAAGGATGTTACTAAAGAATCAATCTGTGTATTAGATCAGGATATTAAGTTTTGTGTTTGTGATCTAAAAGAGGCTCATGGGAATCTGAATAAAATTAGTAAATATGCATGGTTATACCCTCGTAATGGCGGGAATGATTTTAATGTATGCATATCCTTTTAATCCCTGCCGCCATCCTGTCGTAAGTTTACGGCAGGGCAGCCTCCTCTCCTTCGGGTTGGGAGGTTTTGGCAGCAAAAGACGTTAAATTTAATTGAATTAACCTTAATAAAATGATATACAAAATTTCAGGAGCGAAAGAATCAGGAGATATGAATCCTCGTCGAGAGTGGGATTTAATTGTTACCGCAAGAAAATTAAAGACAGCTAAAGAGTTAGCTATAAAATTAACATCACAATGGTATGAAATTGAAATTATTGGTAAGAAAAACAAAGATAGCGATATAGAATATCATAGTTATTGGAGAATGGGTAAGTTAGAAATTGATATGGGTTTATAAATTTAATACTTATGACATGAGAACCCAAAACGAATACCGACTTGAAAATCTAAAGCAGATCGCTTATGATAGCTGGGTTATATTCCGCCACATGAACCTGGAAAACGAATCGTTTAAAGCGTATATCGAATTGATTGATGCTTATCTTGGTAAGATGCGCCATGATTTCCAGTTTACTCCCTCTTATATTTCTGAGTATCATAAAAAGCGGATGGAATTTTGGAACCCGATGAAAGTAAAATTATTTTCACAAAGAAAAAAAGAAGATATTCAGACTTTTGAATCCTCAATTAACAAGCCGGATATTTACTTTACTTTTAAACACCGGAATTTATTACTTGAAATAATACAAAACTAATGAAAAAATTAGATCAATTCGATCCGGGAATTTTTACAAAAGTTGCTGAATATTTAAAGAAAAAACAGCAGGAAAAAGATAAGAAAAATGAAATAATAATTAAAAAAATTTTCAAATGAAAGAACTAACCTCAATCCAGTTTATAATTATCCGGGGCTTTCTTTACGACTGTCTTGAGAAGATTGAATTTGGAAATAATCATTTTGAAATGGATGCTGATAATGGCATTGGTTGTCAGATTAGATTTTCCTGGCAAGAAGATTATTTTGAGGGTTTGAAATGTGAGGCATGGGATAAAGACGGTAATTGGATTAATATTGACTATAACCAGGAAATGGAATTGGAAAAGATTCTTTATTTGAAATGGGATAAAAATTTTAACTAAAAATATATGTGCAAATTCTTTTCATTCGTTACAGTAGGAAGTAAAAAATATTACTTTAATTGGCAGGACAGACAAAAATTATTACAGTCAAATCCTGAAAATTATGAACCCGATTCACACTCTTCAATTGCCAAGTTCTTTAATATTGATGAAGATAAATGCAATAAGTTTGAATTCAATCCAATAATTAAAGAATTTTTAGTTGACCAGATTAACATTAAAGATAATCAGGCATTAGCTAAAAAATGGGTAGAAAAACTGAATTTTAAAAAAGTGATTGAACCTTTAATTATTCATGAAATTGTTCATCCATTTAAAATTACCCCTCCTGAAATTACAGAGAGACATATTGAATTATTAAAACAATGGGCTTCGGTCGGGGATTCTGTCGGGGATTCTGTCTGGGATTCGGTCAGGGATTTTGTCTGGACTTCGGTCTGGGCTTATATATCTTCATATTTTGATTTAAAAATATGGGAATGTATTGAACATGAGAAGGGTAAAAATCCCTTTCAGCCCTGTATTGATTTATGGAATGAAGGGTTAGTTCCTTCTTTTGACGGGGAAGTATGGAGATTACACGGCGGAGAAAAAGCTGAAATTTTATATACATGGAATAAGAATGAGTAAAAAAGAAGGATATTATCTATCATTTGAAGATACTACATTACCGTATATATTCTTGTCGCAATTGTGTAGGGATATAAAAGTACCTCCAAAGATGTATCACAAGATAAGGAGGCATTTAATGAAGGGGTCATTTAAGTTTAACGGTTACTATATTTCAAAAGCGCCGATTGAAACCAAAACGGAACGGAAAACAATAACTGAAATAATAACTAGGGAATCATGAAAACAATCCTAAATAATAATGACCAAAGAATAAAAATAACTGATTTACAATTCGATCAACTTATTGAAGCCTCCCGTGATATTAATACATTCATTATTTGGAGTGATGGGAAATTTCACACAATTAACTTAACCCAGTTCAAAAATTAATAAAATAAAGTCATGAAACTGAAAGGAAAATATTTTTTGCATGATGAAATTATGTATAAGAATAAGAAATATATATTTTATGTTAAGTTTGAAATTTACAATCAGAGAACTTTACTTCCTGTTTCTTTAATGGATTTTCAAAAAGAAAGAAAAGAAAAACGGGGAAAAAGAAAAGAAAGAAAAAAGCTCCCTGAAAAAAGAAATATTTTGCCATAGTGGCATTTACCTGATCCAACAATCTTACTGACTTTTTACCAGATTGAAGTTGAAACAAAAATATAATACCGAAAATTAAAAATGAATTACTTTGATATGTTTGAAAACAGTGTTATACAACATATTTTTTAATTGGAAATAAATACCTAATTTTAATACTATGGAAAACAAATTAATGAAAATTGAACCTTCACAACTTGAAGAGGTTGTAAAAAATTCAGGATTACAAATTCAGGAAGGCGAAGAAATTAAAAAATCTTACATCCCGTTTTTAAATCAGCTTGCAGAAATTCAGGAACAATCTAATAAGATAAATTTTGAAAATCCTGCGCAAATTGATGAAATGATAAGCCGGGAATTAAGGCTTAAGACCGTTAAAATCCGCACCGGGGCAAGTCAGTTAAAAGACGACCGGAAAAGAATACATTTACTTAAAGGCAATCTTGAACAGGCTGCTTTTAATCTTATTTCAGCATCTTGTAAATTAGCAGAGGAAGCATTCACACAAGTCGAAAAAGCCCGTGAGATTGCAGCCGAAAAAGCAGCGCAGGAATTAAAGATTGAAAGGTTAAAAGAACTTGAACCTTATAATGAGTTTGTGATCCCTGGGACTGATTTTGCGCATATCTCAGAAGATTCATATCAAAAAATATTTACCGGTGCTAAACTTCAATTTGAATATCGGATTGAACAACAAAAAAAAGCCGAAGCCGAAAGGATTGCAAGGGAAAAAGAGCAGGAAAGGATCAGGCTTGAAAATGAGAAGCTGAAAAAAGAGGCAGAGGAAAAAGAAAAACAGTTACAGGCAGAAAGAGAAAAAGCAGAAAAAGAGCGTAAAGCAGCCGAAGAAAAAGCCCGGAAAGAACGGGAATTAATCGAAGCTAAAGCAGCCGAAGAAAAAAGAAGGGCAGATGAAAAGTTAAGGATTGAAAGAGAAAAAGCGAATGAAAAATTAAATGCCGAAAAAGCTGCAAAATCTAAACTTGAAGCTGAAATTAAAGCAAAGCAATTAGCTGAAGAAAAAGCAAGGAAAGAGGCAGAAGCCAAAATTTTAGCAGATCAGAAAGCTAAAGCACTTGCAGAGAAAAAAGCACTTGCAGCCCCGGATAAAGTAAAATTGATCGAACTTGCAAGGATTATTGAAGGTCTGTTATTACCGGAATTAAAAATCGTTGAAGGCAAGGAAATACTTGCAAATATTAAGATTCTTTTAATGAAAACCGCTTCATATATCCGTGAAAAAACCTTAACTTTATGACAGAGTTAACCGAAATCACAAAGAAATTCGTCAACGAGGCGGATTATCTTAAGAGGTTGACAGAAGATGAAAAACTATTTTTGCGGATTCAAATTTCAATTCTAATGATGGATTATTCAAATACTAAAATCAAAGAATATAAATCAAAACTAAACTAAATGGAAAAATCAGAATCAATTAAATCAATTGCCGTTGCTCTTTGCAATTTTCAGGGAGCGGTAGAGAAAATCAAAAAAACAAGCGTTAATCCTTTCTTTAAATCTAAGTACGCTTCATTGGCTGATATATTGGATGTGATAAGACAGCCTTTAGTTGATAACGAGCTTTCGTTTGTTCAATTTCCAAAAGACAAATACGGACTTATAACTATGCTTATGCACAACTCAGGGGAATGGATCTCTGAGAGCTATGAAATGCAGCCTACTAAAAACGATCCGCAGGGGGCAGGGAGTGTTATTACTTACCAAAGGCGTTATGCTTTAGGTGCAATCTTAGGACTTAATATTGATGAGGACGACGACGGAAATAAAGCAAGTATTCCAGAAAAAAAAGAAAAGGCCTTACCTGAATTAAATCCAAAATCAGATAAATGGAATAAGGCCACAGAATACTGCGCTACTCATGGTATTGATCCTATAGTGAAAAAATACTATCTTACTTCCGAAAATCAGGATTTGATGTTAAACCAGGCACTTGATTTAAACTTTGAAGCTGAAAAACCAAAACAATGAAACAATTCAAGATCCGAGGCAGTGCAATAGGTCAGATTATGACTAATGCCAGAAGTAAAACCGATCTTCTGAGCCAGACTACTATCAGTTATCTTGAGGACTGGTTAAAAGAGCAAATATACAACCGACGGAAAAAAGTTGAATCTAAGTATATGGATAAAGGAATAATCATGGAAAGTGAAGCGATTGAGTTTGTATCTGTTTATTTTCCTGACTTGCCTTTGCTGATTAAAAACGAAAAGAATTTTGAAAGTGACTTTATGACCGGAACGCCTGACCTGATCTTACAGGATGAAATTATTGATATTAAATGTTCCTGGGATGCGTTCACTTTTCCGCTGTTTGAAACTCAACTTGATAAAAATTATTACTGGCAGTTACAGGGTTATATGGCTCTGGCAGGACACTCTAAAGGTCGTGTTATTTATGTACTGATGGATACGCCGATGGATATTATTGAGAAAGAAATCCGGTTTAATCCTGACAATGAAGCTGAAATTTTGGCTTATCACAATTACTCAGACATCCCCGATAAGTACCGTATTAAATGCTTTGATGTTGTTCGTAATGATCAGGATATTGAGGCAATAAAACAGAGGGTGATTGAGTGTAGAGAATATTTAAAAACAATTAATATTTAATCTATGAACAAATGATTTCATTAAAGCTCTGCCGCCGGATATTCCCTGGGGCTTGAAGATCAGCATCAAGCGGATCGAGAAAGAGGAGCTAAAAAAAGGATCAACAGTTAATAAGGCGTTTGATAAGGACGGGATCTGCAGGAACTAATTAACTCTTACCTCAATTAAAAAATTTATATGAATAAACTTTATTTCGGGGACAATCTTGATATTCTGAAAGACCTTTTTAAAGAGCATCCTCAAGGTTTAATTGATCTGATTTATATTGACCCCCCGTTTAATTCAAAAAGGAATTATAATGTATTATTTGAAAGTATTGATTTAACTGATTCTACTGCTCAGAAAGAAGCATTTGCTGATACGTGGACCAATGTGTCCTATATGGATATGTTAAACGAACTTTCTGATTTAGATATTAGCCTATATAATTTTCTTAAGAATCTTGATAATACTAATGTTTCAAAAGGTGCAATATCATACTTAGTCACAATGGCTATAAGATTGTGGTATATGCATAAATTATTAAAGGAAACTGGTAGTTTTTATTTGCATTGTGATCCGACAATGAGTCATTATCTGAAAATATTGTGTGATTTAATATTTGGAGAGAAGAATTTCAGAAATGAAATTATTTGGAAGCGTGCTGAAACTATCAAAGGTAACTTTGGACAAGGGACTAAGAACTTTGACCCAAATACTGATACAATATTATTTTATACAAAATCACACAACAATACTTTTAATCAACCATTTAAGGAATATAGTAAGGATTATATTGATAATTTTTTTAAGTATATAGAGCCTGCCACTGGAAGAAGATATAGATTAATTAGCATGACTGCCCCTGGTGATGCCGCTAAAGGTAACCCTGAGTATGAAGTTATGGGTATAAAAAGATTTTGGCGATACTCTAAGAAAAAAATGGAGGAATTAATTAATAATGGAATGGTTGTACAAACTAAGCCAGGAAATGTTCCACAAAGGAAACAATATTTAGATACAGGATTAGGAGTACCTATTCAAACATTTTGGGACGATATTAAAGCATTATCAGCACAGGTAACTGAACGATTAGGTTACCCAACCCAAAAGCCCCAATCTTTACTCGAACTTATCATAAAGGCAAGTAGTAATGAAGGTGATTTGTTCGAAGATTTATTTTGTGGTTGTGGTTCTACAATTTCTGTTTCTGAAAAATTTAAA
>ERZ1292629.2609-Hain-H43-01um-R1-2609-length-14846-cov-16_pt2 | contig 11778 bp, 21 predicted proteins | sample MGYA00564399_ERZ1292629 | MGnify/ENA primary metagenome ERZ1292629 (study PRJEB36523, sample SAMEA6512636) | groundwater metagenome | collected 2019-01-08 | study: AquaDiva: Metagenomics assemblies of 32 groundwater samples | reverse complement strand
AATGAAAAAGATAATAAGAATAGAAGCCACAAATAAGGTCGGGAAGCACTATACCTGGTCGGCGAGGGTGTTTCTGTGGAATAAGTTGCCGAATAAAAATAATCTATAAATAAAATTATGTCTATAGAAAATGTATCGGCTATCCATCAATATAGAGTTATGATTGAGGAAATCCACAAAGAAATAGAATCATTGGAGGGAAATCTTTTACCGGTTAGAAATCAAAAACCAAGAGGAGAAACAGACTTGCCAAAGCATGGGATTGAATTACTTGGAGAACTTCAAGGTGTAATAAATCGCCTTCGGGCATTAAACGAAGAAGTGGTGTTTTAATTATTCCTTAAATATGGTATACTTTAAGATAATAGGTGCCCATGTTCCATAGCTTGGCGATGAAGATTCCAAATCTTCGTGTGGTGAGTGCAAGTCTCACGGCATCTGCTTGATAGTTCTTTAAAGTCCGGACATAAGGCGGTTGATTAAACGATTCCTGTAATAACGAAAGCGGTGAGTTCTTGCTCGGCAAGAGTCGCAAGCCCGTGTTCAGCAGGAGTAAAATGGCGAGTTGTTTTGGTAACAAGACGACACAATGCCATTATTGCCCGCAGTGAGCTGGTCATTGCCTTCCGCCTGAAAAGTTAGGAGTTATTCCTTAATTGCGAAAAGCAGACTTGTGTTCGGAGTTTAGCGAGGTATTGATTTTTTATTAAAAATAGCGTATAATTAAAGAAGTGGATAAAATAAAAAAGACAGATATTTTAGTTTGGATAGTTTGTTTCGTATTGTTGCTCGGGATGTCCGGTTTGCTTGTTTATTTTACCTATGATTTCGCGCGAACCGTCAAAGAGGTGATACAAGACGCCAATAAACAGGAAAGTAGCGTAAAAACGCCTGTTTTGCCCCAAAGAACGCCTATTGAGTGGCCGGAAGAAGTGGACGGAAAAGGTTAAAAAAATATAAAGATATGGACGAACGCATCCAAAATACACTTACATCTCACTTAGACAGTCAAAGAATCGCCTTAATGGAGAAGTATCTTTTTTTTGACGGAGAATACAGGAGGTTGTGGGAACTGAATTTGAAAAACAAAGCATCCGAAGACGATCTGATTAAGATAAGCAATTATAAGTTAAACAAAGACCTTTTAGTCCAGCAAATAAAGCAGATAGACAGGATGTATGAGGAAATAAGCCAAAACAGATATAATTTTGAGTAAATTAAAGTATGGAAGAAAAGCCGTTAAAAAACGGGGAGAGAACGGGAAAAGACCTAATAACAGGTAAATTTCAGAAAGGAAATACTTTTGGGGAAGGAGGCCCCAAAGGAGAAAGATTTTCTCTTACAAAAGTAATTATTAAGCAATTAGAAGATAATCCCGAACAATTACAAGTAATCATTGATTGGCTTCTTGCCAATAGAAAAGTTTTGGTTTGGAATAAGATTGACCCCAACCCCCCGTCTGATTTGAATATAGGCGGCAAAGACGGGCAACCGATAGTAATTCAAATAAGCGAATCAATAGCAAGGAAAAATGATATTGACGCCCGGTCAAAACAAAGTAGCTGAAGATGTCCACAGATATAGAGTGGTAAATGCCGGAAGAAGATTTGGAAAAACATTACTGGCTATTGAAGAGATAAAGGGAAAGGCGCTTGGGGGAGCTGAAAAGATTGCCTATATCGCCCCGACATATCAGCAAGCTCGCGATATCGCTTGGGAGGTATTGAAAAAAGAATTACAGCCGGTAATAACGAATATAAACGAATCAAGGCTGGAGATTAGGGTCAGAACATTAAAAAATACGGAATGTCTGATAGTTTTAAGAGGCTGGGAGGCCATTGAAACATTAAGAGGGCAGGCGTTTGATTTCTTAGTAATTGACGAAGTGGCGACGATGAAAGGATTTTGGGTGAATTGGCAGGAAGTATTAAGGCCGACATTAACCGACAAAAGAGGACAAGTGATGTTTATAAGCACTCCGAAAGGATTTAACCATTTTTACGATTTATGCAATTTAGAATTAAAGGATAAAGATTTTAAAACATTTCATTTTACGAGTTACGATAATCCATATTTGCCCGCAGATGAGTTGGAAACCGCTAAGCGAAGTATGCCGATGGAAGCATTCGCGCAGGAATACGAGGCAAGTTTTCAGAAAACACAAGGATTAGTTTATAAAGAATTTGACAGAGAAAAGCACTTATACGATAAAATACCGGATAAGAAGTTTGATAAATACGCGGGAATAGATTTCGGTTTCAGGAATCCGGCCGCGGTATTGGATATTTATTCCGATGGAGAGAATGTTTACGTGGAAGATGAGTGGTATAAGCGGGAAAGGACAGATGTTCAGATAGCCGAATATGTCGCTTTGGGCAAGTTTCGGGCGGTATATCCCGATCCGGAGAATGCCGGAGCCATTGAGGAATTAAAACAAAGGAGAATAAATGTCAGGGAAGTAACGAAGGGCAAGGACAGCGTAGAACACGGAATAAAGAGCGTTAGGGAATTGCTGATACAGGGAAAACTCCATATAAATAAAAAGTGCGTTAATCTTATTCAGGAGTTTGAGATGTATTCTTATGATGACGATAAAAAAGAGATGAACGAAAACGAGAAGCCGGTTAAAGCCAACGATCACGCGTTAGACGCGTTAAGATATTTCATTTCTTCATTCTTGCCGGTTATCCAAAGAAAAGAACAAAGAGCCAATTTAATACAATTTCCGCCGAAACCAAAAACACAAGTAGCATTATAAAATGGAAAATAAAGACATAAAAGTCCTCGTAGGCGTGGCGGCATATAAACAAATCAATTCAAGAACCGCGGAGTGTTTATTGAGATTGGCGAAGTATTCAATCTATAATTTGTTCTTTTCAATAAAAGATTGTTGTTATGTGGTTGAAAACAGAAGCGCGATAATTAAAGATGCGATGGACATAAAAGCGGATTATCTCTTTTTCGTAGATAGCGATATGTATTTTTTTTCCGAAGCGCTGGAACAACTGATGAAACACGATAAGGATATAGTCGGAGCGGCCTACAATTACCGCGGACTGCCGTTGGAAAGCACGGCAAAGTTTGAAGGAGAAATGCCAAAAGAGCTGTTTAAGGTTCAAGCATTGGGAGCCGGAATGCTGTTGATTAAGATGCCGGTGTTGAAAAAGATACCAAAGCCGTGGTTCAAGAACGAATATGACGAGAACGGAAGGGTGAAGATAGGGGATGATGTGTGGTTCTGCCTTCAAGCGGCAAAGGCGGGGATAGATGTTTGGTGTGATCCGAATACAGACGTTAAACATGAAGGAAGCTATTTTTATTAAAAATATGATTACAATTGGAATAAGAAATATATTAGAAGGAAAGTTTTGGAAACATGTTAATAAAACAAATGATTGCTGGGAATGGACAGCGTATAAAAATGAAAATGGTTATGGGAAATTAGGTTATGGAAGAAAGAATCCCATTAGATTTTATGCCCATAGATTAAGTTATCTTTTATTTAAAGGAAAAATACCTCAAAATAAAGTAATAAATCATTTATGTAGAAATAGGGCATGTGTTAATCCTAATCATTTAGAAGTAGTAACACAAAGAGAAAATCTATTAAAAGGAGAAGGATTTGTCGCAAAACAGGCAAAACAAACTTATTGTATCCACGGACATAAGTTTGACGAAGAAAATACATATTTTTGGAGAGGTCATAGGAAATGTAGAAAATGTAATATAGAAATACAACGAAGATTTAGAGAAAAAAATGGAAGACAATAAAGAACCAAAAAAGGAAGAAGTAAAAGTGATAGACCCTCTGGTGAATATGATTATTCCGATTTGTTGCAGAGAGGGCTGGGATTCTTGTACGCATGTCGTTCAAAAGCCGAAGAAACAAAAAATACAAATCGCGTTATAATTTATGACACCGGAAGAAGTAAAAAAATTTCCAAAGTATACTCCGAGTCCGTATCTAAAAGATTTACCGGATTTTCTTAAAGACCCGAAGAATTATAATAAGATTCAGAAAGCGTTGCTGAATACTCTGGCCGGCCCGCACTCTCACTCCGAAATGCTTGGCTGGGCCGGTTGTAAGACCTGCCAAAATAAGATAGCTAACTTGCGCGGGACGATGAATAAACTGGGCTTTACAAGCCCACGGCAATACTACGCGTGGAAAAAGACAATGGAATTTATAGTAAATCGTAAATTAAATTAAAATGTGCTATAATTAAGATATGACTCAAAATTGTGTTCGTTGTCGCGAACCTTACGAAACAGACGATTTAGACCCCTACTACTGCCCCCCTTGTCTGCGGATAGTAAAAGAGATGGCCATAGAACTGGACAAGAAAGTGGCGAACAGGCCAAAGAAAATAGTTAAAAGCGATTTACAAATCTATGACGAAGCGCGCCCAAGAGGAGTCGGGGGATTTCCCAAAGCAAGCGATTTAGGAATATGAAAAAATCAAAAGTTAAAAAAGTTAAATTAAAGAAAGGTATCCGCGTAAAATCCCCGGAATCGCTCAAAATTGAGCCAGTTATCAAATCAACGCTGAAGATAGTCGGCAGAACTTACACCGCGGAAGGGAAGACTATTGAGGAAGCGGCTACTAATTTAAAGCCCGAAGTAACGAAGGCCGTGGGAGTTCTTGTTTTGGAAAAAGGCGATGTCAGAAAAGAAAAGATATTGCCGGCAAGACTTATTTATCTTTTATTTAATAAAGTATCCAGAATGAGTAAGGAGCTTGCCATCAAGCAATTAAATATGTATTTTGACCGAAAATTATTTGAATAAAAATGGCTGAACATCCCGCCTCAATTTACGAATTTATAAAAACGGAGGAAAGTAAATTTGAAACCGACCGAGTTCAGATTTACGATAACCGCTCTTGGAATTTCCGCGAGAATGTCCAGATGTCTTTAATGCTGACAGATGGTTTTTTCACGAAAGGAGAAAACGATTGGCTCCGGCCCTTTAAGAAAGTTATCGAACCGATACTTGAACTTGCCAACACGGCGGAAGACATTGAATTAAGGGATGTTACTTTATTTATAAAAAATGAAAATAATAAGGCGTTAAAGTTCTTGCTGAAAAAATATCACGACGAGGTGTATATCAAAGAACACGATATAGACGCTCTTATTGATGAAATTGCCGAATCCGACAATAAACTGGGCGGAGTATTGGTTCAAAAAGGACAAGATATTCCTGAGGTTCTAAAACTTGTCAGTGTGGCTTTTTGCGACCAGACCGACATAATGGGCGGGCCGATAGGGTTTAAATATAATTTTTCGCCAAGTAAATTAAAGAAAATGGCTTCGCGGGGATGGGGAGAAAAAAGCAACGGAGCGAATATAACTTTGGACGAACTGATTGTTCTTGCTACTCCCGAAAAAGACCCGATAGGAATGAGCGGGCAACCAAAGAATAAGGTTACCGGAAAGAACATAGAGGTTTATATCGTCAGAGGCGACTTGCCCGAACATTATTTAAAAAATAACGATAATATGGAAGATTATTATTATCAGCTTCATATTGTCGCTTTTTATAAAAACGAAAAAGACAAGAAAGAAGGAGTAACGCTTTACAGGAAGCAAGCAGATGAAGAAGATTTATTGTTTCATACATCCGAGCCGGTTGAGGGACAGGCGTTAGGCAAAGGCGCGGATAAGTATTTTAACGAACAGATATGGACTAACTTCTTGGAAATCCATAAACATAAACTGCTTGAAGCGGCCTCAAAAGTTCCTTTATGGACTGATGATGACGGATTTACGAATCGCCAGCAGATAGCGGAAATGGAAAATCTCGAAATTACCACTCTCCGAGAAGGAAGAAGTATTGGCCAGATTCCGACAGCCGCGCCCGCTAATATCGCTTTATTTGAGAAAGGCATTAACGATTGGTTTGTTCAAGGCCAATTAGTCGGTTCGGCCCAAGACCCTATGCTCGGAAAACAATCCTATTCAGGCCAGACATTTAAGGGTCAGGAAAGATTATTACAGCAGGGTCGGGGCCCGCATATCAGGAAAAGAGGAAAAAGAGCCAAATTCATAGAAAAAGTTTATCGTAATTTTATTATTCCCGAAATAAAGAAAAAGATATTAAAAGAAACTGAATTTTTAGCAACGCTTACTTATGACGAACTTAATTGGGTGGCTGAAAATCTGGCAATTAGGGCGTCAAATAAAAAGTTCGCTGATAAAACTCTGAACGGGGAACTGGTAAGCAGGGAAGAATTAGCGGCAACAAGAGAACGAGCCAAGCAAAGTTTCTTAAAGAGCGGAAACCAGCAGAAGTTAAAAATCTTAAAAGGCGAATTTAAGGACGCGGAAATTAACATTGAAATTGATATTGCGAATAAGCAATTTGACTTAGGCGAATTATCAGGAAAAGTTTTGAGCATATTTCAGTTTGTCGCCGCCAATCCGCAGGGATTCCAGCAACTTATGACGATTCCCGCGATGTCAAAAGCGTTTAACAGCATTCTTGAATTTTCCAATATAGAACAAGCTGATTTCGCTTCTTTGATAAGTATGCCGCCACAGCCGGCAACTCAACCGGCCGTCCCTGTTCGGCAACCGCAACCTTTAATGAATTCAATATAATATGCTTGAAAAAATACAAGTAGAAAAAGTAAAAAGATTTATAAGTGATAAGGTTTTAGCTAAAACGATTCAGGATATTTTAACCGAATCTTTTCTAAGACCAAGGGGAAGCAGGGATATACATATTATGGCCGCGGAACGAATCTCTGTTGAATTACTCAAAGAAGGATTTAGAGAATTAGAGTTTATAGCGAAAAACGAAGATAAGGAAGAAAAGAAATTATCGCAAGTAGGTTTATAAAATAAAATATGTTATAATTAAAGATGTAGAATACTAAATAATTTAATAAAGCACTACTAAACTTTGGGAGTCGCGGCTGAACTCCGAAAGGTATAATTTAGGTAGTGCTTTTATACTTTTCGGGGTTGAACTGCCGCTCTCATGTAAGACGGCAGTTTTCATTTGAAAAGGTCGTAAAAGATTAAATAAAATTATGAGTAAAATTAAAAAGATAATTATAAGTATTTTGTTTCTTCTGTCGGGAGTCAGTTTGGTTTTGGCGGGTTCGCAGGTGAATAGAAGCGCGTTGAGAAATATCGCCAATACGGCCGGAGAGCCGAATGACTTGATCGGAACAAGGGTCGGAACAACCACAACCGGCATTCCTTTCGCTGTTTATGGCGCTTCTTCAACTTATCCGTTCAGGATAGATTCGGAGGTTGATGAGGTTACCGTTTTGTTGAATCCGGTTTTGGCTTCAACCACCGCGGAAGGCGGAGGGGTGATATTCTCTATGTTTCAGTCAAATGACTTTGACTGCGATACCGCTTCAACTACGGCAACATTGGCCTATCCGATAAAAAACGAAATCACTTGGTATGACGCGATGAGCCATCTGAATAGATTGGCGGGTTCATTGTCCAATCTGTCTAACGGAACAACTACGCTTTTTTGGCCATTGGCAGGTTCAAATACCGTAAGAAAGGAAGTAACCTTGACTAATCTAAATACAAGATGCCTGATGTTGGAGATTACCGCCTCGGGGACGGTTTTGTATGCCGAGTATAAGGCGAAGTAAAAAAATAAAAATATGATTAAGTCATTAAAAGAAAAATACGGATTAAAAACGAAATTGGCCGCTCAGGCGGAAGCCAAAGCGGAATCAAAAATAAAGGTCGGAAAAGTTAAAGAAAAGGTAAAAAAATAGTGAATAAAAAATTATTATTAGTGGGATTAGTGTTGGTTTTGGCAGTTACTGCCTTGGGCGTAACTTTTCCAAGGCCGGCGCCATCTCCGCCATTGGGAGCGTTTCCCGGGCCGAACATTAGTTCGCCTTATTTGAGCGTGAGCGGAGTAGTAAAATGGTATTATGATTCCGCTTTCAGCATGTCGACTTCATCCGTATGCTCATTCAAAACTCCGGGCGCCACTACAACGCTTTTAGTGGCTTCGGGACAAGTTAATGTCGGAAGCACTTCTCCGTTTCAATTACAGATTTCCAAAGGCGCGTTTGTAACGGCAAGCACAACCGAGTTAGCAACGATGTCTCTTTCTTCTTTAGCAAGAGGCACTTTAGTTGCTGTCGCCAAGGATGCCGCGACAGGAGATGAAAACAGCACATTTGCTCCGAATTCCTGGCTAACTTTTAAGTTAGGCGGAGTAAGCGCGGCTTCTGCTAATAGCACTGGAATTTCAGGGAGATGTAAAGCGGAATTTATAGAAAATTAGCGTTATCGGGTTATACCACCCTAAAAGGTAATTACTGGTTCTCAATTCCCGAAAAATTGAAAATTAGTTCTCAATTATATTATTAAATTGAACACTTATCATTTATGGAAAATGAACAAATAGAGGTAGAAACTGGCGAGGAAACTTCAAAAGAAGAAACCAAAGCAGGAACTACCGACTCAAAAGTAGAACTTACTGATGAGGAAAAACTTGCTCGTTTAAGAGGCGGAGTCAAAAGATTAGAGCGAAAACTCGGTCTTTCTGAACCGGCTGTTAAAAAAGAGGAGGTTAAAGTTGAAAACAAAAAATCAGACGAAGGGTTATTGCAGAAAACTTATCTTCGCGCGGCAGGAATTGTCGCGGAAGATGAAGTAGAACTTGCCGTTGAAACTGCGAAAAAGTGGGGTGTAGAGGTTGATAAATTGGTTGATGATGACGATTTCAAGGTTAAACTTGATAAACTTCGGACATCAAAAGCCAACGCTAACGCCACCGCCAACATAAAAGGAGGCGGAGGAGGCATAGAAGCCAAAAACACCCCTGAGTATTGGGTTTCAAAAGGAGTTCCGCCAACAAGAGACGAAGTTCCCAACAGGAAAACTCGTGTCAAAATCGCGAGAGCGATGATGGCGAATTCCAAAAGCGGCAAGAAATTCTACAACGATTAGGTCGGCTTAATCATTCGTTTGGTTATTAAAAGTAAAATAACTGAATGAAATGACCGTAGCTAATACAGTTACAGTTTCTACACAATACGAAGATGTCTTACAGGACAGATTAGACCATCCGACCACATTTAAGGAGATGTGCGATATTTTGTATACCGATACACAAGTTATCTCCTCTTCTTACATGTCCACTACCCCCGCGGTTAAAACCGTAACAAGGGGCACAGGGCATTCAATGACTACCTTTGCCGAAACAGCGGAGACCTTAACAATCTCCACTGGCCGGGATTTGGGTATTTATGTGGATTGGGCTGATTTGGCGCAATCTTCATGGACTAAACCGGCGGAATTGTTTGACCGGATTGGAGCATTGCTCAATGAATACGTTGAGTCGGCTGTTCTTGCCCGATATGATAGTTGGACTAACGCGGATAATGCCACACTAGGCGGAGCGGCTGGAAATGTTACTATTTCCGCTCTTAATACCGATGATGTTATCAGAGCGACAAAGCGAGAGATTAGGGAAGGAAACGGGCAAATGCTGATGAATCAAAATGGAGTTGGCTTTGTTTGGAGAGCCGCTGATTTTGAGTTTTTGGAAGCATTCGTCCAATCGAATGGATACATGACTGCTGATCAGGCATTGAAAGAAGGAACAGTTGAGGGACTTCACTATCTCGGTTGCGACCACTATTGGTCCAACGACCATATCGCGGGACACTTGATGGCTGGCGTGAAAAAGATTGAACAGCTTGGTATTTTGAGAGGAACCTATGGAAAAGCGCATGTGATTGATTTCCCTGCCGCTGATTCAAATACCTTCTTCTCTGGACAAGCCTTCTATTCCCGTATTGATATTGGGCACATGACTCCGACCGCGCATGTCGGATTATTACTGGATTGGAATGTTGCTTAATTAGATGTGTCTTGATTCTTAACTTGAGATTAAGGATTAACTGGGTTCGGCAGACGAAAGTGGGGGAGAAGAAGTTATTTTTCTTCCCCCCAGCCCAGAAAATAAAAAATAATTAAAGTAACTAATTATAAAATGAACAGAAAAGAATATTGTAAAAACTGGCGAAAAAATAATAAAGAAGAACAAAGCAAAAAGCAAAAAACAGGAATTTAATTTATTTAAAGAAGATTTTAATTTAATGATAAATTCGGTCTGTTCTTATTGTGGAATTAAAGAAAAACTCGGAATAGACAGAGTTGATAATTCTGTTGGATATACAAAAGAAAATTCCGTTCCTTGTTGTAAATTATGTAATTTTATGAAGAAAGCGATGTCAAGAAATGATTTTCTATCGCGTATCAAAAAGATTTATGAATTTAATATAAAAAATTAAAATGCAATTTTACGATAGCGTTGCAAAACAGGGCATCTGCCAAAAAATGGATTCTATCTGCGACACGACAGATACGACTTTTCCGCGCGTGGAAAAGACAAGAGAAGTAAATCAGGCAATGTTTAACTTGGCAGCGGAGATAATAGTCAATGATGGCAGATGGCAATGGGACGATCCAAATCAAACCGACTATAATCGGGGAACTTTTACATTAGTTGAAGGACAGCAACTTTATTCACTTGATACCGAATATCTTATGATAGAAATGCTGGAAATTCTGAATCAAGACGGTAACGGATATGAAAAGATTTTTCCGATAGACGCTCTTGGGCTGGGAGATATGGCTCCCGACCAATACTTCGGGACTGATTCTTCGGGGAATCCCGTAAAAGGAAAGGTTACTTATTACGACAAAATAGGAAAACATTTGAGATTCTATCTCGCTCCGACTGTTGACTCCCACAAATTGGCGGCGGGGGCAAGAATTACCTTTAAGCGGAATCCGAAAACTTTTACTGTTGACTCTGGAACTGGGGCGGATACTACCGAGCCTGGGCTTTTGGGTTTCCACGATATTTTGGCTTTTATGGGTTCGCTTGATCAGTTGAATAAATACCACAAAGACAGGGTGGCTTGGGCTGTAAATGAAATAACCATTAAAAAGGAAGGGTTATTAAAAATGTATCGTCAAAGGGCGAAAGACGAGCGGCGAATTATAACGATGAAAAAAATACTTTATTATTGATGACCACCACTCCAACAAATGAATCAATCAATAGCGCGACCGTAACCAACGAATCATTAAATTCGGACACATTAACATTTGATACTATTGAGGGAATCTTTGACGACCACAGAGATGTATTCAGCAGTCCGCGAAAAGGAATCACGAATGAATCCGCTAACGCGACAACCGTAACCAACGAAAGTATATGAAATACCTTATAATTTTCTTATTACTTACTACTACCGCCCACGCGGTAACGATTACTCCGTTTCCCGAACCATCCGACTGGCTTTCAAGGACTTTAATTAAAATCCAATTCTGCCGATTTGATATAAAGTGTTATTTTGCTTCTCCAAAATTAGGCGTTAGTTTAACCACGATTACCGGAACAACCACTATTTCTTCCTATCCGGCTATCGCTAACGCGAATAATGACGCTTTAAACACCGGCAAAATAGAAAACGCGACTACTTCCGTGGCGGCTATTACCACGCTTGAAAATCTGGTTACTACCGGAGTTTTGGCTTCTTCTACTTTCAGGGGTTCAATTATCGGGGGACAATACGGTGGAACGGGCACAAGTTCGTTATCTCAATATCGGGTGGTTTTGGGCGGAGGAGCGAATAGCGCGCTTGCGATTGCCACCTCAACCGGTTCTGCCGGACAGATTTTTATGTCTAATGGAGCAGGATTAAATCCGAATTGGCAGGACTTGCCGCCTACTAATCTGGCAAGCAATTATTATCCTTGGACAGGACTACA
>ERZ1292629.3642-Hain-H43-01um-R1-3642-length-11786-cov-8_pt1 | contig 11786 bp, 8 predicted proteins | sample MGYA00564399_ERZ1292629 | MGnify/ENA primary metagenome ERZ1292629 (study PRJEB36523, sample SAMEA6512636) | groundwater metagenome | collected 2019-01-08 | study: AquaDiva: Metagenomics assemblies of 32 groundwater samples | reverse complement strand
AGCGTTGGTAAGTGCAGCGAGAAGTGCGCTCTTCCCAGAATTAGTCGGGCCTATAAGAACGACCTGATACCCTTCTTTTTTGATCCCCTTTTTTCCACCACCGCTCTTTTTAGCTTTCTCAGATTTTTCTTTAAATTTTTTAAGACGCGTCTTAAGTTCTGCAAGAAGATTTTCACTTCCCTTATGCTTCGGGGCCGCCTTTATCATTCCTTCAAGAGCGCCAATTTTTTCATCAAGGGTTTGAGCATCAAGATACTTTTTTTCAGCATCAAAATATTCGTAATTTGCATTAATAGGCATGAGAACGTGTAGACACAACCTTTATTAAGTTTTTACAAATCAACCCATTATGAACAGATTCAAAAGAATATTAAAAAATGGGGTAACAGTCATAGGAGAACAAAGAAATCTTCCCGTTATCTCGTTGAGCATTACTAACAAATTCGGAGCATCGCATGAAACGGCAGAAATAAAGGGAATAGCTCACGCGATGGAACATCTTGTGTTTACAGGTACAAAAACCAGAACGCATGAAGAAATCTCACGAGAGATAGAAAAGAAAGGAGGAGTCATCAACGCGTTTACCAGCGATAGTGTAACCAGTTTTTGGTTTAAATTACCAAGCAAACACGCATTCGCGGGACTTGATATACTAATAGACCTTCTAAAAAATCCTCTTTTTGATAAGACAAAGTTCGAAAAAGAAAAAAAAGTTATTCTAGAAGAGATTAAGATGTATCACGATTCTCCCCAGTACCATGTATATGAAAAAATAAACGAAAATCTGTATGAAAAGCCCTTTGGAATAGGGGTTATTGGAACAAAAGAAACAGTAAGTGCCCTCAAAAGAGATTTCGTAGCGAACTACTTCAAGGAGAAGTATGCTCCTGAAAACTATATAGCTACTTTTGTGGGAAACATTGACCCCGAAAAACTCTGTGGGTGCCTTGAAAAAGAGTTTAAATCAGAAAAAAAGAAGAGTAAAATAATTCCAATAATAAAAAGAAACGCGAAGAGCACAGAAGAGAGACCAGGCCTCGACCAAGCCCATTACCTTTTCGCAATACATGCCCCACTTATAACAGAAAAAGAAGTGTACGCGCTCGAAGTTTTAGATGCATACCTTGCAAATGGGATGTCTTCAAAACTCTTCCTAACTATCCGAGAAGAGAAGGGTCTTGCATATAGCGTTAAAAGCACGCTCGACGCAAAGAAAGATTATTCATATTATGCCATTTATGTAGGCACGACAAAGGAAGCGATACCCGAAGTAGAAAAATTAATTCTAGAAGGCTTCAAGAACACAGAAAAAATAACTGAAAGAGATCTTAAGGAAGCAAAAGAAAGACTCATAGGGCTTAAGCAAATTTCCCGAGAAGAAAGTGTCGAGGTGATGAATGACCTTATGCACGCAGAGTTTTGTTCAAATGTCGAAAAGTATTACGAATATGAAAAGGAAATAGAGAGAGTAACCTTGGAAGAAGTGAAAAAGATGGGAAAAATAAAAGAGTTTAGTACGGCGGCCATCGTACCGAAATAATAAAGAAAGAAATAAAATTATAAAGTAAAACGGCCCGTATTGTCCGAAGAATGATCCTTGAAATTCTACTCGCCCTTCTGGCCGGAGTAGCGGGCGGAGTGTTCACAGGCCTCTTACCTGGAATCCATATCAATCTTGTGATGACTGTCTTTGTCCCCTTGCTTGTTTCTTCTCTTACAATTGAACCCTTTATAATTACTCTTGGAATTGTTGCACTCGCGGCGACACACACGGTACTTGACTTCATTCCGTCCATTTACTTGGGGGCTCCCGAAGAAGAGACGGCGCTTTCGGTACTTCCAGCACACCAACTTCTACTCGAGGGAAAAGGACACGAAGCCACGCTACTTGTAATCGGAGGAGTTATGGCTGCCTTAGCAGGTCTCTTGATCACGGCGCCGTTCTTTTTTTATATACTCCCTTCCATCGAAAAGGCACTAATCAAAATAATCCCTTTAACCTTAATAGGGATATCGTTGTATATGATCTTAAGAGAAGGGAAACCTCTGCGCGCATTGATTTGTTTTATTTCGGCAGGATTCTTAGGGTATGCCACACTCAATCTTCCGATTAAGGAACCGCTCTTTCCACTCCTTAGCGGACTCTTCGGAGCGTCAGGGCTCATGCTTGCAACGAAACAAAAAACAGAAATCCCCTTACAGCAAAGCGAAATCAAAGTAACAAGCACCTTGCAAAAAAGAGACTGGTTAAAAACATTGGGAGAAGTAGTCTTCATAGGCCCATTCTGTACGATCCTCCCCGCATTAGGTTCAGGATACGCTTCTCTGGTGGCTTCGGAAGTAACAAAGCCAACTAATAGGAGATTCATTGCCATTGCGAGCGCAATGAGCACCTATGTCATGGCAACGAGTCTTTTGGTGGTGTACGCAACAGGAAAGTCGAGAACGGGGACGGCAGCAAACATAGTTTCACTCATACCACAACTATCGTTCAGCAAAATAATTGCCCTTGTGGGTGCATTTGTGGTAGTCGCACTGGGTGCATGTCTCCTTGCAAAAAAGATATCCGCCACATGCAGCAAAATGATAAACAAAATAAACTATGGCAAATTATCGGGAATAGCCCTTTTGTTTATAGGTGCGAGTGTGTTAATTATTTCGGGACCGAGAGGAATCGTAGTTCTAATAACCGGCGGCGCATTAGGAATATATACAATATTGTCAAAAGTAAAAAGAATGCATCTTATGGGTTGTCTCATCATCCCAACAATAGTGTATTATTTAGGATGAATCAGAACTAACTCTCATCCCTTGGGAACGTTGATGGCGATCGTACAATTTCCATGCGACAAGCACAACCGCAACAAGAACGAGCGCAATAACGACCCAAATCCACCAAGAACCCTCGGAAAAGAGAGCGCCAAGAGCAGCCGATGAGTTGCTTTCATTGGAACTTACGTTTTGTGCGCTTAGATTGGAAGCCGCGAGCGCGGCAGCACCAGCGGGAGTAAGCTCGTGAACAGAGTAAAGAGTGATATTCGCTCCCGTTTCGGAAGAGTTGATACTATTAAGTGTAACCGAAAGATCGTAATAGCTGTCTTCGCTAACTTCAAAAAGTTTAGATGCATTGATCTTCAAAACGGCCTGTTGAGGTATTGAAGAAACGTTTACAGTAATATCGTCGCTGTCTATATCGATGATACCTACGTGATGATCGAGCCCCCCCACAGAAATGCGCAAACGTTCGCGTTGTTGAAGAATGGTTGAGTAACCCTCGTCGAAGTCGCTCGATGAAACACTTATAGTTCGATCCCAATAAGTAGACCCACTTCCACTACTTCCGCCTCCGCTACTACCGCCACTACCTGAGCTAGAATCACAATCATCAGTAGAAAAAGAACCCGCGCCATACCCCACGTTTGAAGCAGTGTCTGTACAGCTAACATTGAACGTATACCCCTCTTCGCAATCAAGCCCATTTCGAAGAAGAGATTGAGTAGACCCACTTCCACTAACCGTTCCGCCTCCGCTCACAACCGAACAAGAACCGCTTAAACTCGTGTGAGCTTCAGTAACGCTAATCGAAATATTAATCGAGGTTTGATTGTTGGACACTAGAGACAACGCAACCGAAGGGGCAATATGATCCAGAATAACTCGAAAGGCGGCAATAGTTCTATTCAAATTGTTGTTCGTATCGTTAACAGTAACGTTCACAAGGTAAACCCCATCAGAGAGATTAGAAAAATTAACAAAGAGAGAACCTGCGCCATAAGATCCGTTACTTGAATTGAGAATAGTTGTAAGATTGTAAAGGCTTACGTTGATAACTGCCAAAGAACCTTCATCGTACGCGGAGACGTTAACTGCAATAGATTCCCGAGATAAATTTGACTGCGTTGTTAACCCCGGGGCTACAAAGAGAATCGAAGGAGAAGTCGTGTCATTAACGGAAATTGTGAGATTTTGATGCTGAGAGCCACTAAAGTTTGTCGTGGAAATGGTTATGTTAAAATTCGTCCCGGGAACGAGCGCGGTCGCGTTGAACCAAATCTGCCCCCAACTAGCATTGAGGACAAGCCCGGACACATTTACAAAGCTTATCAAAGAACCGCTCTCGGTCAAAGAAACATAAGAAAAACTGGTGCCTATGGTCCCAGAGGTAAAGCTAAAATTAGTAGGAAGGCTTACGTTGACGTGGGTTATGTTGGCAGCAAGACCCGAATCGGTATTATTGAGTGTAAGATTATACAAAACAGAAACCTCTTCATTTACGGTACCAAAACTAGTGTTTCCGGTAAGAACATTAGTGGCTATATGGGCGGCAAAAACACCGGTTATGAGAAAAAGCCCAAGAACTAAGAAAAAAAGAACCCTTGAACGAGGAACCGCCTGCATAAGAAAGAATCGAATCGAGAGTTTTAATACCTATGTTAAAACCACTTACGAAGCTGCTCCTGTTTGTCAAAGGGTTTACCAAATATCCCTTGTATATCCCGCTCAACAATCTCCAGAGACTCTAGTAAATACGGGCTCACCCCATAGGTGCGAGCCAGCTGTAAGGCGCTCGCGAGATATTTAACAATACTTCCCTCAGAAATAGTAAAAATCAGTTTTCCCCCACATTTCACACACTTGCCCGCGAGAGGAGGACGTCGAAACTTTTCGTTACAGGCCACGCAGCGAAAGACTTGCATGGAGAACTTTCTCAAGTTACCACGAATGTCTCTAATAAAATGTCTTTCTATAACAAGGCGAGCAACGTCAGTAACATCGACTGCACGAATCTTGCTACAGAGATTCATCATAGAACTGACTTTTTCATCCATAGTGGGTAACCGTTTATATGAAGAATTAATAACGCCATGATTAAAATCTGAACAGTCGTGAGTAAATTTCTTATTAATGAAGGGGTCCCTGCCCGCCTTAAGACGAGATTTAACGGTATCGACCTTAACTTCGGAAGAGTGTTTTCCCTGGTCGGCGAGTTCGTAAAGTTCCAAAGGATAAGTTCCAAGTTCGAAGTCAAGAATTTGATCATCCACTTCTCCTGCGCTTATCTTTGTATTAAGAACCAAGGGTGCATCTTGGGTCCCGCCGCGATGTGCGGGAAGATAAGAACGAGAAAAGTTAAGAAGCATGTCCATAAGAAGCAACGTCGCCGCTTCGTCGCCATCGCAGTCCCTACGCATGGCCGCATGCATATAAGGGGACGCAAGAAGAGATTGAGTTTTAGAAAAACCGATAATGCGCCCAACCGTTGCTGTACAAATGTGAGGAGCAATACAAACGCATAGGTGCCCTATAAGGTCTTCACGCCGCTTAACGTTATAAAACCGAGGAAGACCGTATAGCTTTTCAAGTTCTTCATCGACAAAGCCGCAGATTCTGACAAAAACGTCATCGGCACGTTCATCATCCGAATCGGGGCAGGATGCGAGAACAACATCGTGAGGAAAGAGTTCAAGCACTTGATCGTCGCGTTCAAGAGGGGAATCGTGAATGTCATGTGTATAGCCCAATTCGCGCAAACGTTCTACGCTGGTACGAATTTCGAACGGCCTAAAATGATTGAGGGGCATTTCAGTAAAGTCGTAACGAATAGTACCGTCTTTGTTTACATGAAGATTATATTTTGCTCGCAAAAATCCCTTAACAAGCGGTTCACATAAGTGATCCTTATTGGACGTTCCGCGTACCCCTTTAAGAAGAGGAACTTCTTCACGTCGCATACCGCTCAATGAGCGAGCAGCTTCAAAATAATCTGTAAGCACGACAGTCTGTTTTTGATAAGGGAGCCCCTTTCCATGATCCGGGCAAACTTGAGTCATAACTCGGTCACAATCGGAGCAATAAAATCTGCGTTCAGTTAGGCCTTGACAACGATGACAACGTCCATAAACTGAAGAAATTTGACAAGAAGCACAAAAGAAGAGGGGAAAGTCCGAATTAACGGAACCAACCTCGAGCGCAGCTTGTACGCTACGTAATCGCCCGCCTTCTTCTCCCACGGGAAAGAGGGCGTGAGGACTTCCAGGAAGTTTACGTAACTTTGCTTTCTCAGGCCGACCCATACGGGCGCCAATAAAGGTTCCCGCTTTATCTTTAACAGGAGCGAGAGCGAGAGCATTAATAATTTCTAAAACAGGAAGCGTGGCGTGCTTTTCGACCTTATTAACCATTGATTCGAAATCAATTTCCTTCGAAGCATCAATTCCCAAATTAGCAAGAAGCGCTTGCGCAGAAACATTGGAAATAATTACGTGCTCAAGGCTTACTGAGTGTTCGCATCCGATGATTTCAAGCGCGCGCTTTCCACGAGCAAAACGTTCACGTTCAGAAGTAGTATAGGGAAGAACAAGACGATCTCCAAGAAAAGAGCCATGAGCAACCCAGTCAACAAGAGCGAATAAATCTTCTGAAGAGATTTGAGTCCAATAATAAATATAATAAGGATGAAGAGGAACACCATACTCGCGAGAGAATGCGAGAGCTTCAGAAAAAGAAACCGCACGCGGATCAACCGCTGAAAAATCAGCAGGAAGAACACGTGCAAGCTGTAACCCCCACCATTCTTCAACGTATCCCGGTTTGAGAAGCTCATAATTTCGATTAACAACGTCACCGAAAGAAACAAGAATATCTCCTAGGTAAATGATTTCAGATACGTGGGGATATAGTTTCTTTCCTTCTTCAAATGAACGCACAACCCTGACGCTTCCATCAAGAAGCTTCACAATGGGGCCATCAATGTAATCGCAACTCGACACAGCACAGCCTTTGGTAGGTTTCTCTATTTTGAGTTGCGTTCCAAACGAAATAAATGAGTCAGTTATGGCCATAGTAGCCGGATGCACGGAAGTTGCAGAAAAACCGTTAGTTCTGGTAAGGCCGTACCTAAAACGGAAAGTTCCAGAACGCGAGGGATGTCCGTATACAGGTCGACCAGCAACGAGATCCTTAATATAAGTAGGTGACGTGTCCCCGGTACCTTTCTCTCGTTTCTTATGCAAAGTCACATAATCATCCAAAAAATTCCATCCTGTCGCTTGAAATCCGCGCTCCTGGGCTTTTTTCAAAAGACGAAGCCCCTTTTGTGCTTTCTGTGCAAGACCTTCCGAAAAAATGAGGCACATGCCTCCTCTGATAAAATTAGTATCGATACGTGGCAGATCTTTATAATTCGAAACCTCTCTATCTTCGGTAGGTTCGCCAGAAATTTGAATAGGCAAATGTCGCGCCAAAAACGCAATTTCTTCTTCCGTAGGTAAATATTGCAAGTTAGTTACACGTTCGTGATAATCGTAGTTTTCAGTAACATATCGACGTATTTCATCTTCGGTCGGGTCGTAGCGGGCAAACCCAAAAGACTCGCGCAAATAATCAATGATCATAAGCACGACACACCCCGCAGTGGTCCCCGCGCTTCGAATGGGTCCCGAAAAAAGGGCGGTAAAATAATCGGTACCTTGGGCAGTTTTACCGAGTTTAAGGCCGGTAAATCCTTCAAGAGGGGAAGAAACAACCCCCAAAGTAGTATACGCAAAGCCAACGCGAATGCCGGCTTCAATTGCTTGTAAAAGATTTTCAAACTTGCAAAATCGTTCCCGAGCAACTTCTTCAGCAATTTTTAACGAAACTGACATTTCAAGAGGGCCATATTCCTTTTCAAGTTCAAGGATACGTTGGACAACGCCCGAATCAGTAAGCTGAGGATAAATAACTGAAATAAGCCCCACGGATTTCTCAGCAAGCGAAGTAGCAATGGGAGTTTCAACTCGGGGGGCAGGATCAAAACCTTTCGCGCGCGCAGTTTCCGCAACAGAATAGGCCTGCTTTACTCCCAAATCAATGTCTAAAAAATGTTGATGAATATCGAGAGTCATTCGGAACCAAAGTCGAGGACTTTCAACTCCCTTGTTTTAAGATTAAAAATCGGCACCTTACATGGATCTGGAACGTTTCCAACTTTTTCTTCAAATTCAGTTTGAGCTTGCCAACAACTTCCCGTAAGAATAAGAGTTCCGTTGTAATTTTCAACATCAAGACGGTGTACTTCGCCCGTACAAAGGATATCGGGAACCTCGCTGATTACCAACGGGTCCTTTTGAGGATTAGGTACATAAACAATACTCGTACTTACTCCATGTGAAGGCGCAAGATGACGTCGTTTGAGCATGTGGCGTACCGCCTTCGCAGGACACTGGTGTGCTTTCAAAAGTCGTAACTCTTCTATTTCATTAATAAACGCGTGAATGCTTGCCCCATGATACATAAGGACCCTAAACTCATTCGAACCCTCAAAAAGTTTAACAAGGGTCGGATTAGAAACTAAAATAAGATTAGGAAGATCGTACAAAGCCGCCCCATAAAAATCGTCTATGGGGGGTTGGGGTTCGGCAACACGAACTGAGTCGTGTTGGCCGGGACACATAAACAAAGTGATGTGTTGCGGAATTCTTTTCAAATACTGAGCCAATAAACCGTATTGTTCCTTCAAACTTTTAAGAGCAAGCAGCCTCTCTTGACCAGGAAAGACCCCCACACCATCGACATTATCACCAACAAAAAAAATAAAAGCAATCTTTTTAGCAAGTTCGTTATCAGTGTTCAACCAGTCAAGAAAGCGAATAAACTCGGCGGCGAGATGTTTTTGACTCCCACAGTGAATATCTGAAACAAAGGCAACACAGGTGTCGCTTTCGAAACGTGTGCGTTCTCGAAAAGAATCGGGGTACACAATATCATGAACATAAAGAAAATCGCGCCCTCCGGTCGCGCGCAAAGCGACAACATCATCGAGTTGAAGCTCCTGTGCCTTTGAAAAACATTCGGACTCGGAACGCACCACCGCGCTAACGCGTCCAGAAAGGTCTTCAACCGTAAGAATCAAATTTTTGTTCTTTGTAACCCTTTTCTCAGCGATGAGCCCAATAACGCTGAACCGTTGCCGATCTCGAGGTATTTTATTAAGTGAAACAAGGTTTTGCATATCCGGTCGTTGCATGAGAATTTTTTGCAGTTGTACGTAACGACTTCTAAAATGCCCCACAAAATCAGAAACATCAACTTTTTCATGAGATTTGGTATCTGCGTAAAAAACTTGATATCGTATGGGGGAAGAAGCGGGTGAATTGACAGGAGAAACAATTTTTTGCACTTCAACGCTTACGCCGACTGTGACAAGTGTAGTTTTAATCATGTTTTGCATTTCTTCAGAAAAAGTTTCAAGACCTTGAGAAAAAGATTGTATACGCCCCGATAATGCCCCGGTTGTTATCATCTTTTGTCCGCAAACGCGCTCCAAGACATCAAGAAAGACCCGGGCCTTTTCAATATCCCCAAATTGCATAACAAGTTCAAAAAGCTCACGCTGTAACAATATTCCTCTTTCATTTATGAGGCGAAGGATATCAGAGTTCATAATTCCAGAGAGTTAACTAAAATTTCACGGGCACGAGAAAAAATAGAAGAGGGAATCATCAATTTAATTTCACGAGTTCTGCCTTGACGACCTTTACTAATAACTTGGGCGTTAATAATTCCCAACATATCAAATTCAGCAATGATGTCCGAAACGCGACGCTGTGTAAGAACTTCGTTTTTTGAACGCTCGCAAATTTCTTGGTACTTATTATAAATATCGCCAGTAAATATGTGTTCGCGACTTTTGTTTTCGAAAAGGCAAATAATAGAATACAAAACAAGTTGAAACTGCTTAGGTTCGTTTTCGATAATGTCAAGCATTTTATCTCGTTCAATTTTGCTATTTGCTTCGTCAATATGCTTAAGTTCAATTCGCGGCGAACCGACTCGTTCTGCAAGCTCCCCCGCGACACGAAGCAAGTCGAGGGCACGTCGAGCATCTCCGTGTTCACGGGCAGCAAATGCGGCGCACTTCGCGAGGACACCCTCTTGAAGAATGTTTTCATTAAATGCTTGTGATGCTCTTTCTTTCAGAATATCTTGTAATTGAAGGGCGTTGTAAGGAGGAAAAACAAGTTCTTCTTCACTCAAAGAACTTCGAACACGGGGATCAAGGTCGTCCATAAAGGTAAGACTATTACTTATACCAATAAGACTTATTTGCGCCTGTTTGAGCTCGGAATTAAGACGAGTAAGAGTATAAAGAAACCCATCAGAAATTTTCTTTACAGCTTGGTCAACTTCATCTAAAACAATTAAAACAAGTTGCTTTCGTTGGTCAATAATGTCTACAAAACGATTATAAACGTCATCGGTAGGCAACCCTGTGGAAGGAACAGACCCACCCAAATGGTGAATAAGCTCCGCAAGAATGCGATATTCTGTATCTGCAACCTTTTTAAGTTTACAATTAATATAAATTACCTTTAACGAAGTGTTTCCTTCGTCTTTAATTCGCTTGGAAAGTTCATTACTGACGTAAGCAATTGAAAGAGTCTTACCAGTTCCAGTTTTTCCATACACAAAAAGATTACTAACACGTTCGCCTCGGAGCGCTGGAGCCAAAATGGAAGCAACCAATTCTATTTGTTCATCACGATGAGGTATGGTTTCAGGGGTATAATTCGTTTGGAGAACAGATTTATTCTTAAACAAACTGCGTCCTGCAAAGGAATCAAATATTTTATCGAGCGCTGCTGTCATAAAACCTCTTTAATACAACCCGAAAAGAATAAGTTATTATAAACTTATCGTTATTGCAACCTCTATTTCTAGTGAAAAGACAAGAAAAAAAGAAATTAGCCGAAGAAAATGAAGAAAATGAAGAAAAATAGAATTAAAACTCTCACACCCTCATTTCGCATGGAAAATAATAAAAAAGAAAAAATAAATATTAAATATCTATATAATAATATATATTATAATATATAAATATTTAAAAAGGAAAAGAAGAAGAACAACAATTTGTTTTCTTTTTAAATGTTATTCATAATTCCATACGAAACGATAGGGACAGAGTCAATTAACACGAACTTAATTAAATAATGTTTAAGCCAAAAAATACATCTAAAAAACTACACAAAAATTTATATAGTCACAAAGGCAGTCCAAGACATGAGCTTAGAAAAAAGGCCATTAAAACAAATTGTTGGCAAGTTAGTCGTTACAAAAGAAGGAAAACGATTGGGATTAGTCAAAGATGTTACTTTTGAAGCAAGAACAGGAGAATTACTTCAACTGCTTTTGAAGGATCCAACAGTATATACAAGGAACTTAAACTTAGAAATAACTTCTGATAAAGAAACAGTTGTTCCTTACAATTCAATAATTGCAATTGGTGATTTTGTGGTTGTTTCTGAAGAAGATTTGGTTTAAATAACATGAAAATAATCGGATTTAATTACACAAAAGTCAGTGCCGAACGTGTTGCAAAGTGGCAACCTATTAAAAATATTAACACAAACATTCAATTTATTGATATTGTTAAAGATGAAGTTGAAGCAATAAAAGACTTAGAAGTAATACGTCTTTCATTCAAATTCGACGTTCATTACGAACCAAAAAATGCTACTATTTCCTTAGAAGGTCTTCTATTTCTTAATTTAGATTCTAACGAATCAAAAGAAGTAATTAAACAATGGTCTAAAAAGAAAGAAGTTGCCGAATCGTTAAGAAACGCTGTTGTTAAATTTTTATGGAAAAAATGTAACTTAAAGGCATTTCAATTAGAAGAAGAACTTAACATCCCCACCCATTTGCAACTTCCTCAAATTTCTTTTAAGGCTCAACAATAGTTTTTAAAGTACCAAAGTCAAGAACTTCTTGCGTATCATTAACTACAAACACGCGTCCTCTTTTAA
>ERZ1292629.1829-Hain-H43-01um-R1-1829-length-19575-cov-13_pt2 | contig 11788 bp, 17 predicted proteins | sample MGYA00564399_ERZ1292629 | MGnify/ENA primary metagenome ERZ1292629 (study PRJEB36523, sample SAMEA6512636) | groundwater metagenome | collected 2019-01-08 | study: AquaDiva: Metagenomics assemblies of 32 groundwater samples | reverse complement strand
GGCCGCTATCGGGGTTTTTCCATTTATGTTCCGGAGCAACAATTACCGGCGTATCGTTTGAGCCGTGATTTGGGCGAAGCGCTTAAACAAAAATTATTGCTGGCCGCACCGGTCAGTAATTTACCATTGGAAGCCGCCGGCGTCATTGAAGATCAGGAACTGATTGCCGTCGGCGCCAACGGCTCGCGCGAGAGCGCTTCTTTATTGGTTGAATACGGGTATCTTTACGAACCGCAATTTCTTAATCCGACCATCCGCACGCCGGCGTTGGATAATTTAGCTCGTCTCACCGCCGAAGGGATTAAGGATTATCTGACCAGTGTTAAATAATTTATTTTCGCGCTAGGCTGGGACAATGGAAAATTTCTGGACCAAATTGCCTAAGCCGTTTTTCGCACTGGCGCCGATGGCGGAGGTGACAGATGCGGCTTTTCGACGGATTATCGCCAAATACGGAAAGCTTGCCCGAATCGCCGAATGGCGGGGCGGGCCGGATGTGATGTGGACCGAATTCGTCTCAGCCGATGGTTTGGTCAGTCGCGGCCGCGAACGTTTGCGGCGCGATCTGGTTTTTACCGAGGCCGAGCGGCCGATCGTCGCGCAATTATTCACCGCTAAACCGGAAAAAATGTTGGCCGCGGCAAAAATTATCGTGGCGCTCGGTTTTGACGGTCTGGATATTAATATGGGTTGTCCCGACCGGAAAATTGAGAAACAAGGCGCCGGGGCGGCGCTGATGAAAAATCCGCCGCTGGCGCGCGAACTTATCGCCGCGGCCAAAGCCGGCGTGGCCGGCCGGCTGCCGGTGTCGGTTAAAACTCGTCTGGGCTACGCGCGCGATGAGTTGGAGACCTGGCTACCCGAACTGCTGGCGGAAAAACTGGCGGCCATCACCATCCACGCGCGGACGCGCGCGGAAATGTCGCGCGCGCCGGCGCATTGGGACGCGATAATGCGCGCCGTCGCCATTCGCGATGACTTAAAAAGTAAAACTTTGATCATCGGCAACGGCGACGCGCCGAATCTTGAAATAGCGAAAATCAGAGCCGAAGAAACCGGCGCCGACGGTATTATGCTCGGCCGGGCGATTTTCGGAAATCCGTGGTTGTTTGTCGAAACGGCTCAAGAAGTTAGCCCGCAGAAAAAACTTCAGGTCTTGGCGGAGCATGCCAGATTATTTGAAAAATTATTGGGCAAAGTAAAAAGTTTTGCCGTGCTGAAAAAACATTTTAAGGCTTATCTGACCGGTTTTTCGGGTGTGTCTGAATTGCGACAAAAATTAATGGCGGCGCCGGACGCCGCAACCGTTGGCCAAATAATTGACCACGAAGAAGCGCTTCGCTTTTTACGTGGTTGACAAATTCATATCCAATATGATATGATCCGAGTGGATTGTCAAGGATGGTCCTTGATCAAAGTTGGTCTTAAAAAGGATTTAAGAATGTCCAATCTCCATCTGGATGATTTTAGACGCTGCCCTAGTTGTTATTGTGGCCAGCCCATTAACATCACGGCACAGAAAGAAGGGACCGGCGGCGAGTTCTTTATCTGCCCGGATTGTGAGTTGCCGGCGTTTATGATGACTAACGGTGAGTTGGCCGCCGCGGAGGAACACGAAAGAGAGCGCGATAATATGCGTTCGGTGGCCGGTGAGTGAAGGTTGATTTTGGCTTCTATGTTTGCCTCGCTGATTGATTTTTCTGGCATTAGTTTGTCAGACAATCGGCGAGGTTTTTTTTTATCTTTTTTCTCGGGCCCGGCTGTGATATCTTAAATAAAATGGATCAGTTGGCGCTTTATCGCAAATACCGGCCGCAAACCTTCGCCGAGGTTAAAGGTCAAGATCAAGTGGTGAAAACGTTGGTTGGCGCCCTCGCCCAAGACCAAATCGTCCAGGCCTATCTTTTTGCCGGTTCGCGCGGCACCGGCAAGACCAGCGTGGCGCGGATTCTGGCGCGCGAACTCGGCACCAACCAAAATGACCTTTATGAAATTGACGCCGCATCCAACCGCGGCATTGACGAAGTGCGCGCTCTGCGCGACGCGGTCAGCACCTTACCTTTTGAATCAAAGTATAAAGTCTACATCGTGGACGAGGTGCATATGTTGACGCGCGAGGCGTTTAACGCGTTGTTGAAAACTTTGGAAGAACCGCCGGCGCATGTGATTTTTATTCTTGCCACGACCGAACTTCATAAAGTTCCCGAAACGATTATTTCGCGCTGTCAGACTTTTACTTTCCGCCGGCCGCCGATTGAGGTGCTGACTGAAAACTTGAAGTCTATTGTCCGCGCCGAAGGTTGGCAAATTGAGGCCGAAGCCGCGGCGCTAATCGCGCTCTTGGGCGACGGCTCGTTCCGCGATGCCATCGGTTTACTGCAACAAGTAATGGGCGCCGCGGCGGATAAAAAAATTACGCAGGCGGAAGTGGAAGTAACGACTGGCGCGCCGCGGCAACAATTGGTGACAGAATTCCTTACCGCCGCCGCGGCGGGTGATTTGGAGAAAAGTTTGGCCGTCGTTCACCAAGTCGCGCTGGCTAATTATGATTTCAAGGTGTTAGTCAAGTTGATTTTACGCCAATTGCGTCTGGCGCTGCTGTTGAAATTCGCACCGAGCCTGGGTCGAGAATTAACCGCCGATCTGCCGCCGGCGGAAATTAAATTCTTGGCCGGTTTGACCAACTTAGCCGCGGCCGCCGGCCTCGTGCCTCTGCTCCGCGAACTCTTGACGGTGTGCGACGAATTTAATCGCGCCGTGTTGCCGGAACTGCCGCTGGAGCTTGCTCTGATCAATCTTTTCAGTCAAACTAAAAGCTAGAAGCCAATGGCTATTTATTGTTGCCGGATCGTCTAATGGTAGGACATGAGCCTTTGGAGCTCAGTATCTTGGTTCGAGTCCAAGTCCGGCAGTTCGGGGCAGGATTAAGTAATTATCTTTCAGCCACTATAACAAAACAATTAAGGGTTACCCTTGGAGGTATCTAATTGAGAATGGGAAAGCAAATCTCACGCCTTCAACTATTCAGCGCATAGCGAAAGCGCTTGATATAAAAGCCTATTTGTTACTTAAATGATATGAAAAATCGAGTTAATGGAAAAAACGGGAGGCTGTTTTTGGTATATACTGGCTTGGTTAACAGCCAGATTTTAAAAAAGATACTATACTCTGTAAAAAAGCGGCAGAATCTACTAAAAATGTTTTTCAGATTTGTACTCTGCGTTACCGTGTGGATTATTGCATATTTTCTTGTAATAAATTTACTGACTCCCGAGCCAGCAGTTTTCTCTCTAAAGAGCGGCGAATTCAAATGTGATGATATGGTTGAGTGTGTCGAAGCCGCCAAAGAAAGTGCAATTAAAAAGTGGGAAAATCAGAAACAAATTTTGGAATATGCAGATAGATGGAATCAATTTGTCGGTTTTTCAATACTTCCAATTCGATATGAAATTCAAATGGAAAATCGATCATACAATCAGATTGAAACCACTGGCTATATTGGAGAAAAAAGACAACTGCCCGCGAGAGTCGTTTGTGCAGAAAATCCGCTCATAGAAATATGGTCACATACGCCAATCAAGGTTGCCGCCAATCTTGAATTGAACGAGGTTTACTCAAATATGGAAGTACTACTGCAAAAATTTGATGGATGTTATTTCGACATCACTCATATGAATTCGGCTATTAACGAGTCACTGAAAAAAGACCGACTTATTGTTAGCCCTAATGAATATGTGAAAATATCAGAGGAACGTGAGTTTTCATTTCCCACTAAGCCAGACCGCCTCAGTAAATTTTTTATTGCAGTTCAATTACTCATCTTTCTACCAGTGCTATTTTTAGTGAGTCCAAAGCCCATTTTTAAATTTATCCAACATGGGCTAAAGTATTATAGTGAGTAAGGGGAGCTGTATTTTGGCCACGGGCAAGGTTTAACCTTGACATAGGCTACCGTAATTCAAAAGATGTATGGCAAAATAAATAATTCATAAAATATATGGAACTCTCCGCACTATTTTTTCTTTTATACATAGCGATTGTGGTAATTATCGGTATCGTTTCTTCTAGAGAAGAGACCGAGGACGATTTTATGATTGCCGAGCGTAAGGTTCAGGGTGTCCAAGTTGCGGCCACCATGAGCGCCGGTTTTTTTGATGGTGCGACTTTGTCCATTTATCTTGCCTATATTTATCTCTACGGCTTTTCGGCAATCTGGCTTTTTGTCGGTATCGCGCTCGGCTTTTTGCTGGTAAGAAAATATGCTCATAAAATCAAACAAAAAGCCGATGAACTGAAAGTGTATTCCATGCCAGAATATTTTTTCAGAATTTTAGGAAAGAAAAATGGCCTCGTGTTTTCTTTCTTTTTGGTGCTCCAATTTTTTCTGTTGCTCATAGTCAATTTGATAATTAGCGGTAAAGTTTTGGCGGCCATTTTTCCTGTTCCATATTTTCTCGCCGTCTTAATCGGTGGCATAATCGTTTTGACATATTTATTGCTCGCCGGTTTCAAAGCAGTCGTGCGCACAGACTTTTTTCAAATGATAATTATGTTCGCGATGAGTTTGTCTGTTACTCTCTTTTTATTTGGCAAGACCAACATTCCGATTTCGGAATTTAATCTCAGCACTTTGGGAATTGGCAATATCATCGGTTTTCTCATTCTCGCTGGTTTTGGAATTATGGTCGCTCCCGATTTGTGGCAAAGAATTTTTGCAACCAAAGACGAAAAAAATCTGAAACGCGGTTTAATATATTCCGCTTTGATATTGCCAATTCTCGGAATAGTCATCAGTGTCGTTGGTCTTGCCACGAAACAATTTTTTCCGAATATCGTGCCGGAAGACGCTCTCGTTACTGGATTTTCTAATCTACTTCCGTTTGGACTGAAAGAATTTGGCATGGTGTTGTTATATGCTGTTGCGCTTTCGTCTTCCGACACGGTTACTTTTGTTGTTTCATCAATTTTTACACGCGATCTCAAAAACTATGTCTTGAAATACAAAGAGGAATCGATGAAAAAGCTCACTCGCTTTTTTATGATCCTTTTCATTCTTTTAGCCGCGTTAATCGCTATTTTCTACCAAAACATTTTGGCTCTCGGATTTTCCCTCGCTAGTTTGAATCTCTCGCTATTCCCAGTAGTTTTTGGGTCGCTCTATTGGAAACTGAAACAACAAGCCGTATTTTGGAGTTTGATTTTAGGATTTGTAAGTATTGTCGTTTTGTTTACGTTCAATCAACTCAATCCACAAAACGCAATCATCTCCTTGCCGGTAGTTTTGTTCTCACTGATTATTTTTCAGAAGTTTTTTAAAACAGAAATAACTACAAGTGCTTAATACCGCCGGATTTTTTTGCCGAAATGCCAGAAGCGAGGGCGCAGCGGAAGGGGGATTTGATTTACAAGTTAACCTATGATAACCTTATCCATGTGATTGAGTTAACGAACAAAAATTATGGAAAATAAGGGCAAAAAGGCAATTTTTATATCGGTCCTAGAACTAGCAAAGATGCTGGGCATTAGTCGTGTTGCTGTGTTCAAAAAAATTAAGAAGGGTTATATCCCAGCACACAAAATCGGTCGCTCCTATGTCATTTCTATGGAAAATGTTTCCGATCTTGTGAACGGTCGCAACTCTGATGTGTTAACGGAGGATAAGAAGGAGGATATAAGGAAGGCGGTAGAAAAGGTGGTAAAAGAATATGGTGAGACATTAAAGCTTCTCGGTAGAGAATAAAATGAGTCTAAAGAGAATAACAATTAAGGATGTCGAGTATACTGCGCACAGACTGGCGACAGAAACGATGTCGTGGACTGAACCTATACCTGACTTCGGCACTCGCTACACGAACGCCCTAGAGAGATGCCTTGAAGCGCCGTTCCAAACATTCGGAGGGAGACAGCTTTATCCTGGTCTGGTCAAAAAGGCGGCGATACTCTTCTACTTGATGATCAAAAATCATCCTTTCCAGAATGGGAACAAGAGACTGGCCATGACCACCCTATTTATGTTTCTTTTCAGGAATAAAAAGTGGATTGAAGTCGATACTCAAGAGTTGTATAACTTCGGACGCTGGGTAGCCGAGAGTAATGCCAAACTTAAAAACGACACTGTCAGAGCGATTGAGTCTTTTCTTGATAACTATATGATCGACGTAAAATAACCATGAACGAATTAGGAACACAAGCTCAATACATCGACCCAATACAGGATACCAAGTCCGGCAGTTTTGCCCCCAATTTCAGATATGATACACTATTGTCATAATTATGAAAAGCAAGAAAAACCTATTGGAACAGCTTGATAATTTGCCCCACTTCACCAAGAGCACGATATATCAGCTCGGAGGCCAGTTGGGGCTAAAAAACAACACGGTTAATACCTACATTAGCCGCTTTTTGAGGCGCAAAGAAATTCTGCCTCTAAAAAGGGGGTTATACATATCGGCAGAATTTTTTAACAGAAACAAAAGCGATATATCGTACTCACTTTACCTTGCTAACGTCATCCGGACACCGTCATATGTAAGTTCATGGACTGCCCTCCAGTATTACAACCTCGCTACGGAAGCCATTCGCTCAATCATCTCGGTAACGCCAAAAGTTACAAAAGATTACGAAACAAGAGCAGGCACTTTCTCGTATCATTCAATCCAGAAAGAGCTTTTCTCCGACTACTCGCTTGTAAAAGGCAAGTTTGATTTCTTTATTGCCTCGCCTTCTAAAGCGTTGTTTGATCTCTTATATTTCAGAACGCGGCAGTTTCGAGGTGTTAGGTTTGAAAATATCGGGAAGATGGTTGAGGAGCTACGGATAGATATTGATGAGGTGGATGAAGCGGAACGAAACAAATTTTATGAAAAAATAAAAACGTACATCCACGCTAGAGGCGCGTAAACATGAGTGAACAGATACTAACAGTTCTAAAAAGCAAACTGGATGGTCTGTCGGCCTATGGTTTTAGCATTACTGACCCGACAACGCGCTTGGTTGTGCTTAAAGAAGAGTTACAGTTTTATGTCCTCGATTTTATCTATCACCACCCCGAGTACAACAAATGGATTATGTATGGCGGTTCGGCTTTGCGTATTTGCTATAGCCTTGATCGTATGTCAGAGGATCTTGATTTTGAAGTGGGTCACGAAATTGATAATGATTTTATCAACGAATTGAAAGAAGAGGCGGCAGCGCATTTCTTGAAAGTATACAGTATTGACTCGGAATTCTTAAGAATCACCAAAACTAATAGGGGAATAAAGTTAAAATTCCGTGCTGGTAATCTTATCAATGGTTTCCCATCGGAATGGGTAGAAGTAAAGATTGATCTCGATCCGTTTACACCGCCCGGTAATGTTGTAACAGAGCGAATGCCACAGAATCATGGGCAGTTGTCGTTCGTAATCAGGACATATAATCTCTCCTCTCTTATGGCGAGTAAAATTGCTGCAATCTTCCTGCGCGGAACGCGTGGTATTGGTGATGCAACCTACGAAGAAAAGGGGCGCGATATTTACGATTTGCTCTGGTATATGAGTAAAAAAATCGTGCCCGATCTTGATTATCTTAAGGCAAAGAAAGTTGAGGAGGCAAGGGATTACCATACTCTTTTTGCAAAACTTTCCGTAAAAATGAGTAATGCAAACGAGAAAAACCTCAAAGACGATCTCACTCCACTATTTCTCGATTCACGCCACATAACGAACTGGCTTACCAATAGAATTGAAACATATCATCGGCTACGCAAGGCATATAAAATCAGGACCGTCTCAAAGTTTGAGAAGGCGCGAGTTTTTGAAGATTTTCACACCGATGTGTTCTCTTTCATATTTGAATACAGCACGAAAGAAGGCGACGATGTGCGGATTATCTGCAATTTGAGCGAGTATTGGTTCCTCTTTAAGGATATTGAGGTTTCGTTTCCTGTCGACAATGAGGTGCGTAACAACATTGAGTTTTCATCAAACGGTAGTAGTAGTCGTCCTACATCAAAGGAAAAACAGACAGAATACGCCTCGCTGTTCCGTAAAAAAATCGATGCATACCTAAAGAAAGTTAATTATGAACTTGTTGGCGACACACTGACGACAAAACTTATCCGCGTTACTGCCGACAAGTTGAACCAGAAAGAGCAGATTGTTCTTCGAAAAGAGGATTTGATTAACTGTGATTTTGACGACTTACTTAAATAATTATGAACTCAATTTGTATTTTTGGAGATAGCACCGCATGGGGTGCGTGGGATATGGAGAAAGGTGGTTGGGTAAATCGTCTCTGGCTTTATACTAGCGAGAAAACCGATGGCGAGTGCGAGATTTACAATTTGAGTATTTCTGGTGGCACAACAGAGACTATTCTTGAAAGATTTGAGCCCGAAGCGAAAATCCGAGGAGCTGATGCCATTATTTTTCAATCAGGCAGTAATGATTCTTATCTGAAAGGCAAGGGCGGGCCTAATCAGATTCCCGTAGATCAATTTAGAAAAAATTTAGAAAAGATAATCAGAAAGGCCAAAAATATCACACCAAATATCATCTTCATCGGATTTAAGAATGTAGATGAGTCAAAAACCATGCCGGTTTTTTGGAAAGATATTTACTATGTCAATGCAGAAATTAAAAAATATGACGAGGTAATGAGAGATGTTTGCAATGAAAATAAAATTTCATATTTAGATATTTTTGGCCTTCTAAAAAATGAAGATTTTGAGGATGGACTCCATCCCAACCCTGCCGGACATATAAAAATTTACAAGAAAGTGAAAAACTTTCTTGAGGAAAATAAATGGATATGAAAACAGGTAATGTAAAACTTGTTGTTTTTGTTCCACTTTCTCACGCTGACGCTGTGCGTCAAGCTCTTGGCGAAGCCGGAGCAGGAAAAATTGGAAATTATGGCTTCTGCTCTTTTTCTTCTCACGGCACAGGTCGTTTTCGCGGGAACGAACAAACGAATCCAGCTATCGGTGAGGTAGGAAAATATGAAGCAGTAGAAGAGGAACGGATTGAATCAATTGTGCCGCGAGAGATTTTGAAAGAAGTTATTGAAAAAGTAAAAACAGTTCATCCATACGAAGAAGTCGCTTTTGATATTTATCCTTTGGAAGATTTTTAATATGACAACAATCCACAAAAAAGTTTGGCGGGAATATTTTGAGAAAATTATTTCCGGCAAGAAAAAGCTAGAATTGCGCCTCGCTGATTTTGAGGTAAATGAGGACGACATTTTGGTTTTGGAGGAGTGGGACAAAGACAAGAAAGAATATACCGGAAGAAAAGTTGAAGTTGTCGCTACTTATATTCTCAAAACCAAAGGCCAAACTTTTTGGTCTCCGGAGGAAGTCGAAAAACATGGTTTTCAGATTATCCAGTTTGAGCCAAAAGATAGTCCTGCCCAACGTCCGAAAGTTGGCGTTGGTGCAATGATTTTGAAAGACAACAAAGTTTTACTCGGTAAGCGCAAAGGTTCGCATGGTGAGGGCGAGTACGCCTTCCCCGGCGGCCATTTGGAATACATTGAGTCCTTTGCGGATTGTGCTCGGCGCGAAGTGAGTGAGGAATGCGGAATTGAAATTGATAATATCCGTTTTCAGTATTTGGCGAACATTACCAAGTACGCGCCGAAGCACTATACGCATATCGGTCTTGTGGCAAATTGGAAAAGTGGCGAGCCGAAAGTTTTAGAGCCGGAAAAATCAGAATCGTGGGGTTGGTACGATATGGACAACTTGCCTCAGCCAATTTTTGAAATGTGCAAGTTGGCTATTCAGTGCCACAAGACCGGAAAGAATTATTTTGATGTTTCGGATTTGAAATAGCCGCCGGATTTTTTCCCGCCGAAGCGAGGGCGCGGCGGAAGGCCCTCCTTCGCTAAAGCTGCGGACGGGGAACGGGGGGTGGGGGAATTCCACAATAACTAAAGTTTCTGGATTTCTTTCAAATCGCGGTCGGGGAGATAGAGGATCAGAAAGCCGAACAGGATACCGCCGATGGCCGTGAGCGCGTGGCTGCCGCCAAAAAATTGGAGATCAATAGCGTCCAGCACATACCAAATTCCGCGCCAGATCAGCACCAGACCGAGAACAATGTTAAAACTCTTGGTAAAATAACTGATTGATAAAGTCGGTTTTGGTTCCATAATACTTTTACAATGTATCATAGAAACTAAAATCAATCCAATAAATCGTCAACAGAACATTGCTTTAGTGTTACAGTTTTGATACACTAATCCTCATGGCCTCAGCCACAAAAACCAGAATAAATATCAGCGCTCCTAAACCGATGGTCACAGCGCTTAAAAGTTTGGCGCGACGAGACGATATGCCTTTAGCGGCCAAAACATTAGAGTTAGTTAAATACGCTCTGGAAATGGAAGAAGATTTTATGCTCGGTGAAATCGCTATCAATCGTGAATCAAGGACGAAAAGATGGATCGGTCACCAAAATGCATGGCGGCCTACGAAATAGTTTACAGCGAGATTGTCGTCCGAGAAGATATTTCTCGTCTAGGCGCGACCGATAAACAACGTTTGGAGAGTCTTATTTGTACCAAACTCGCTTCTCTGCCTGAACAATTTGGCAAAACACTTCGTCGTCCGCACAACGGATATTGGGTCCTCCGTGTCGGTAGTTATCGAATAGTTTATGCCATTACTCGGAACATCATCCGTATTGTGGCGATTTTATCCCGCGATCATGTGTCTAAGGAGCTGACGAAAAGGCTCAAGTAAAGTTTAATCGTTTTAGTCACTATGGAAATCAGAAATATCGCCATCATTGCCCATGTTGATCACGGCAAAACGACTCTCACCGACGCTTTACTGCGCCAAACCGGCGCCGCGCCGGCCGGCGTGTCCATGGATTCCAACGCGCTGGAACAAGAACGCGGGATTACAATTTATTCAAAAAACGCCGCACTTAATTATCGGGGAACAAAAATTAATATCGTGGACACGCCCGGGCACGCTGATTTTGGTTCCGAAGTGGAGCGCGTCCTGCACGCGGTGGATGCGGTTCTGTTGGTGGTGGACGCTCAAGAAGGGCCGATGCCGCAAACCCGTTTTGTGTTAAAGAAATCTTTGGAACTCGGATTGAAGCCGCTCGTCGTGATAAATAAAATTGACCAGCGCGCCGCCAATCCGGAATTGGCGGAAGAAGCGGTGCTGGAATTATTTTTGGAACTCGGCGCCAGCAATGACCAGGCCGATTTTCCCGTCATCTACGCGATCGGCCGAGACGGCCTCGCCAAACGTAAACTGACCGATGAGTCAAATAATCTGACGCCGTTATTGGACGCCATTTTGGAACATGTGCCTTCGGCCGCCGTTGAAAGCGCGGTTGATAAGCCGTTGCTGTTTCAACCATTCAATCTCGGTTATGATAATTTTTTAGGGCGTCTGGCCATCGGCCGGGTGTATGAAGGCACGCTTAAAACTGACGCGCCGCTTTTTATTAAAAAATCAAATGGCGAAATCCGCCCGGGCAAATTAACAAAAATTTTTACTTTTCAGGGACTCGCGCGTGTCCCGGCGGATAAAGTCGGGCCCGGCGACATTGCGCTGGTCGCCGGCCTCGCCGATATTGATATTGGCGAAACGATTACCGACAATCCGGCGGCTTCGCCGTTGCCGGCGATCACCGTGGACGAGCCGACGATCCGCCTGACTTTTCTCGTCAACAATTCACCCTTCGCCGGCCGCGAGGGGAAATACGTCACTTCCCGCCAGCTCCGCGAATATCTGGAACGCGAGCTGGAAGTCAATGTCGGTTTGCGCGTGGATTTTTCGGCC
>ERZ1292629.1854-Hain-H43-01um-R1-1854-length-19381-cov-9_pt2 | contig 11793 bp, 15 predicted proteins | sample MGYA00564399_ERZ1292629 | MGnify/ENA primary metagenome ERZ1292629 (study PRJEB36523, sample SAMEA6512636) | groundwater metagenome | collected 2019-01-08 | study: AquaDiva: Metagenomics assemblies of 32 groundwater samples | reverse complement strand
TTAGACCCTGCCTCGTTAGCAGTGAGGTGCTTTCGACCACTCAGCCACGTCTCCAATCTGGAAGTGGCTGAGTATTTCAGCCACGCCTGCCTGCCGGCGGGCAGGTCTCCAAGAAACTTAAAAATAACATATTTATGGTGTTTTTTCTAATAACTTGCCGAATAACAAGGTATTGATATAATGCTTATCATATGAACGATTCAGGAAACGAAAATCTTTTCAAAAAGAATGCTATTTGGCTCGTCGTGCTCGCCGCTTTTATTATTTTTGGTCTCCTCTTATTTAAGGGTTGGGACAAAGTGGTGAATGATGAGATTGACGGAATGATTACCATTACCGGCAACTTCAGTTGTCTACCGCTCAAAGAAGGCACTCCTTCAAGCGATACCTGCGCTCTTGGCGTGAGAAGCCGCGACGGTCTCCATTACGCTCTCGATATTAGCCGTATCCAAGACGCTAATTCCGATCTCAAGGCCGAAGATACCATTGCTGTCACAGGCACTCTTAAGCCTGAAGGCGAGGTACCGGCACCCGAGTGGGCAAACTACAAGATTGCAGGAGTGGTACTAGTCAATACTCTTCTTCGTACTCGTTAGTCTTGCGTCGGTCGGGGTTAATGCGCAACGGCTATACATAAAATTTTTCTCGCACCGGCGGCGCGCAAAGCGCGTCGCGCTTCGGCGAAGGTGGCACCGGTAGTTGTTACGTCGTCTAAAATGATGACGCATGCTCCCGCCACGGATGACGGGTTTAAAATTTTCATTGAATCGACAATATTTTTCAGGCGTTCATTTCTGGATGCCGTTGTAGTTTGACTTTCGGTATGACGATATTTAACAAGTTGTTTTGGTAAGTATTTAAATATTTTATCTCGATCATGGACCATTATTTCTTTGACCAAAAGTTCAGCCTGATTCCATCCTCGTTCGAACCTGCGTTTGTCTGAAATGGGCATCGGCAAGAGTATCGGCCGCCGGTCAGACGATGTCGATTTATCCCATTTCTCGAAGATGGCGAGATCCAGGAGTTCTTGTCTGATGTGATCAAACAGAATTACTCCGATTTTTCGGGCTATTTGAGGATTGCCCTTGTATTTAATCTCCCAAACCACTTCTTTTACAAGAGGGTGATTGTAATTAAAAAGAGCCCAGGTATATTTGTCTTTTAAATTTTCGGCTGGCGGAAGGACATCGAGCAAATAATCGGTAGAGAGGGCCTCAAGTTCCAAAATCTTTGCGCTTTTTGGAAAAAGAAAGTCAACGAACAATTCTCTGAGATAGGATAGAAGATACATGAGAATATTATGATATTATAAAACACATGGCATTCTTTTCTAAACTGTTCAGTCAAGACGAAAGCTCGGCTTTGGGCATCGATACCGGTTCCTCGGCTATTAAAATAGTGCAGATAAAAAAGAAAAACGGCCAGGCCGTTTTGGAGACGTATGGAGAATTGGCCCTGGGCCCTTATGCTGGTCTTGGTGTGGGTCAGGCGGTCAATCTGGCGACGGATAAAATCGCTCAAGCGCTTATTGATTTGATGAAAGAAAAGGAGGTTAATATCACCACCAAAAAATACGGCATCTCTATTCCGTTTGCTTCTTCCTTGATGTCGGTGATCGAGATGCCGGACGTCGGTCTTAAACAACTGGCGGTGATGGTGCCACTTGAAGCGCGTAAATATATTCCGGTTCCCATTTCCGAAGTGATGCTTGATTGGTCTGTTATCCCCAAAAGCGAAGTGCGGGAGGAAGATTTGCAAGATCTTGTTGTGGAAGAACGTTCTGCCGTTGGTCAAGGAACCAAGACTCCACCGGCATTTGCCAAGACTGATGTTTTGATTGTCGCCATCCACAACGAAACAGTTGTTCGTTATCAAGATATCGTAGCCAAGAGTGGATTAGAGGTTGGTTTCTTTGAAATTGAAATATTCAGTACCATGCGCGCGGTGCTTGATGAAGCGCTTCGACCGGTGATGATTATGGATGTGGGAGCCGCTTCAACCAAACTTTATGTCGTAGAGCGCGGAGTTGTTCGTTTCTCTCACACTGTCAATCGTGGTTCTCAAGACATTACTTTAACTATTTCAAAATCTCTCGGACTTTCCATGGAGCGTGCGGAAGTGATGAAGCGTCAGACGGGAGTAGTGGGTGATAACAAGAATTTGACCGATGTTATTCTTTTGTCCCTCGATTATATTTTTGCCGAAGTTAACACTGTGTTGCTCTCGTTTGAAAAGAAATACAACAAAACTATTTCGAAGATAGTATTGGTCGGAGGCGGCTCTACTCTAAAGGGGTTTGCTGATCTGGCAAAAAATAATTTTAAGACAGATGTGGTATTGGCCGATCCGTTTAATAAAGTCTCCGCGCCGGCCTTTCTCGAGAATATTCTTAAGGAAACTGGTCCGGAATTTGCCGTGGCCATCGGTCTTGCTCTACGCAAGCTGGCAGAGGAGGATTAGTGGTCCGTCTTGCCGGCAGGCAAGTTATAAACACTTGCGAGTACTGGTAAACTGCTTTCTATTGTATAATTTATTCAAATGGATCCGAAATTTCAATCCTCTTTTATTCCTAAGGGACCAATCACTTCGGTTATGTCCGGTACTTCTATAAGACAGAAGTCGCGAGACAGGGGTTTATTTTATTTCTTGTCTCTCATTGTTTTCAGCGTATCAGTTCTCCTAGCTTTAGGAGTATTTGGGTACAAGTTTTATCTCAAATATAGCATCGAACAAATGGGTGCTGATTTGGAAAATGCGCGCTTGACACTTCAGCCGGAGGTTATTAGCGAGTTGACTCGTTTGGACAATCGCATTGTCTCATCTCAAGAATTAATCGCTCAACATCTAATTCTTTCTCCCTTGTTCAAATTTCTTGAAATTTCCACTCCAAAGACTGTACGTTTTACCGATTTTAATTTTTTAAAGACTCCTCAGGGTCTTGAGCTTTCAATATTGGGTGAGGCGCGAGGATATGCCACACTTGCTTTCCAAGCCGATGTTCTCAATAAGAGCCAGTATTTTAAAAACTCAATTTTTTCCAATCTTAGTCTGAATGAGAAGGGGGACGTCATTTTCTCTTTAAAGACGATTCTCGATCCCGCTCTGACATTGTATCTGAGGGAAGCCGAACGAATCGGTATTCCTCCTATCGTACCAACAGGTTCCGTAGCCACCAGCACAAGCTCGACGAGCACGTCGCAGACTGCCACACCCACATCACACTAACATGAAAAATAACACCGCCATCGTTTTGCTTATCCTATCAATCGGTCTTTTTTACACTTTTACTAATGGTCAATATCAAGAGGTAAAGATGTTACATGCTCTCTCCAGTGAGTATAAGAATGTGTTGCAAAATGTGGCCGCTATAGTTGAGTTAAGAGATCGTTTGCACGCTGCCTACGAAACCCTTCCCGTAGAAGAGATTGAACGTATCAATAAAGTTTTGCCAGATAATATTGACACTGTGCGGTTGGCCATGGATCTTGATTCGATGGCCTCGCGTTACAGTATTTCTCTCGACAGCATTAAGGTGGAAGAGGAAATAGCTGAGGGAGCAGATTTAGTCGTTTTACCGGAACAGACCAAAGTTTATAAAAAGGCCTTGGTATCTTTGGAGTTTGTCTCAAGTTACGCTAATTTTATACGTCTACTGCCTGACATAGAAAAGAGTTTGCGTATTATGGATATTAAATCTGTCTCGTTTAAGGCCAATGAATCCGGTCTTTATGAGTATAAAGTAGCAGTCGAGACGTATTGGTTAAAATAGTTAGATATAAATATGGATACACTTAAAAATAACAAAGGAACGCTAGCAATAATCATCATCTTTATCGTAGCGATGTTTTTGTACAATTTCTTTTTCAAATCGAATACGATCGCAATACCATCAGAAGTGCCGGCTTCCAGTATCGGAGATGATCTTATAATTATGCGGGAAAAACTTCAGGCGGTCACTCTCAATCAGAGTATATTTTCCTCTGTGGGTTTCCTTTTATTAACTGATTTCAGTACCGACATACCGTCCCAACCCGTTGGCAGACCAAATCCGTTCAATATTATTGGCCGAGATTAAAGTGATGGCTAGTTCCGTTCATAATAAGAGGAAGGAGTCGGCTCCCGTTATTCCAACAAGAAGTCTTAAAGATATAGAAATTTCCGGTAAGACTCTCGAATATATTCCTCAAGAATCGGTCGAACACTATCGAGTGGTACCTATAGGTGTTAAAGACGGCGTTTTGGAAGTGGGCGCGATAAATCCGAATGATTTGGAAGCTCGTGATGCCCTTAACTTTATTTCTGCGCGTATCGGTATGCCGTACAAACTCTTTCTCATCAGTGAAAATGATTTTGCTGCGATAATGGAAAAATATAAAGGTCTTTCTGGTGAAGTGACCAAGGCACTTTCCGAACTTGAGTCGGAACTTTCTGCCGCGGCTCCCTTGGAAGCGAAAGATAACAAAAAAGAGGAAAAGCAAAATTTATCAGATACCACGATTGTAGAAGATGCTCCTGTTACCAAAATAGTTGCAACTATTTTGAATTACGCCTCCGAGGGTAGGGCTTCCGATATTCACATTGAACCGACACACGATAACGTCAGGATACGTTTTCGTGTTGATGGCACACTCAACACTTCGCTCATTTTGCCTCTCAAGGTTCATTCAGCAGTGGTTGCCCGTATCAAAATTCTTTCAAATATGCGTTTAGATGAAAAGCGCAAACCACAGGATGGACGATTTTCTACCAAAGTGGGCGACAATAAAATTGATTTACGCGTCTCCACTTTTCCGACCTATTATGGTGAAAAAGTGGAGATGCGTATTCTGGATCAGTCTCAAGGCTTAAGAACTCTTGATGATATGGGTTTTTCGAAGAACAATTTAGAGTTAATCAGAAAAGCGATTAAGCGTCCTTACGGAATGATTTTGATCACAGGACCGACCGGTTCGGGTAAATCAACCACTCTCTATGCGATGTTAAAGGAAGTGGACCGAGATCACAAAAATGTGCTTTCGTTGGAAGATCCGGTTGAATACAGCATGGACGGGGTTTCGCAATCCCAAATCCATCCGGAGATAGATTACACATTTGCCACCGGTTTGCGCACAACTTTGCGTCAAGACCCCGACATTATCATGGTGGGTGAAATTCGAGATAAAGAGACGGCGCATCTGGCAATTCAAGCGGCGTTGACCGGGCATCTTGTATTTTCTACCCTCCATACCAACAACGCGTTGGGCGCTATTCCTCGACTGATAGACATGGGTGTTGATCCGTACCTCATAGCTCCCACACTTGTGCTTTCTATGGCCCAGCGATTAGTACGTAAACTTTGTCCCAATGGCGGCAGGCCAATGGCTGTGAAAGATTCCATCAAGATGATGATTGACAAACAATTTGAAGATCTGCCTTCGGAGTTTAAAAATCAACTTATTTTTGGTAAAGAAGTCTATGCTATAGAGCAAACACCGACATGTCTAAATGGTACATCCGGCCGTGTGGCTGTGATTGAAGTTATGGAGATGGACAAAGATATCGAATCAGTCATTCTCAAAAACCCGACCGAAATAGAACTTTATAAAGTAACACGCGCCAAAGGTATGCTTTCTATGAAAGAAGATGCAATCCTCAGGGCTTTTCAAAGAATCGTTCCCTTTGAGGAAATTAATACGCTATAATGAAAGCATGAGTCCCGTTAGAAGTAACAAATATTATGAAAGACAAGAAACTATATTATGATAAACTTTATAAGCAATAACTTCTAACGGGATGAGTAAAAAATGCACGATACTTATAGTGGATGACGATAAGTTTTTACTTGATATGTACCGAAAAAAGTTTGAACGTGAGGGAGCTGTTGTCGATGTGGCAGTCGACGCTGATGAAGCACTTGGTAAATTACGCGGCGATGCTAAGCCGGACATTCTTATTCTCGATATTATCATGCCGAATATTGACGGATTGGAACTTTTGGGAACTATCCGCAAAGAAAAACTCGTTCCCAACGCATCTATTATCATGCTCACTAATGAAAGTAATCCGGAGAAAATAGAAAGAGCTAAGAAACTTGGAATAAAGGGTTACATAGTCAAAGCCACTCGTATTCCTTCCGAGGTGGTAGAAGAAGTTTTTAAGATTGCCAATGTCAACGATTAGAATTTTAAATTAAAAATTATAAATTAATCTTATGTCTACTACGTCAGATAAGCTCATCAGCGAATTGGTTGAGATCGTTGGAAAAGAGGGTGCTTCGGACCTGCATCTGTCAGAAGGTCGACAACCCATTATTCGTGTCTCTGGTCTCCTTATTCCTTTGGCAAAAATGTCCGTACTTTCACGGTCGGACATGGAGGGACTTCTTTCTCTTTCTCTTTTCCTTTCACCTGAAACAAGAGCTGAATTTGAAAACCGGAAAGAAGTCAATTTTGCCTTTAGTCATCATGCCGGTCACTCGTCTACTGGAGGGACGGAAATGCGTTTCCGTTGCAATGTTTTTCTGGCGCTTGGGAAAATCAGTGTTGCCATGAGACTAGTACCCAATAAAATTAAAAGTTTTGAAGAGCTTAATTTACCGCCAATCCTCGAAACTTTTGCCAGACGCCAACAAGGGTTTTTCCTGGTTGTGGGCCCGGCGGGAGTGGGTAAATCAACCACTTTGGCTACCATGATAGAGACCATCAATCTTGAGCGGCTTGAACACATTATTACTATCGAAGATCCTATCGAGTATATTTTTGAACCTAAAAAGGCGATTATCAATCAGCGTGAAGTCAAGCTTGATACGCCGGACTTCCACTCTGCTCTTCAAGGGGTTACTCGTCAGGATACCGATATCTTGATGATCGGTGAGATGCGTGATTTGGAAACTATATCAACGGCGGTTACGGCGGCTGAGACCGGTCATTTGGTATTTTCAACTTTGCATACCAATACAGCAAGTCAGACTGTAGATCGTATTATCGATTCTTTCCCTGCCGATCAACAAACTCAGATTCGTCTTCAGTTGGCAGGTTCTCTCTTGGGTATCTTTTCCCAGCGTCTTATTCCGCGCATTTCCGGCGGACTCGTGCCGGCGTTTGAGCTTTTAATCAACAATAACGCCGTGGCTAATCTGATTCGTGATATGCGCACCCATGAGATTAACACCGTTATTGAGACTAGTTCGGAAGAAGGAATGATCGATCTTAACAGATGTTTGGCCGACTTGGTCAGAAGAGGAGAGGTGACTGTGAACAACGCCTTCCAATTTTCTGCCAACCCAAAGACGCTTGAGCGCATGATTTAATACATATGCTATTCAACTATAAAGCTCTTGAAAATTCTGGCAAACAAACATCCGGTTCTATTGAAGCGGTTTCTCTCGACGTGGCCGTTGGCGCCCTACAGAGACGCGGACTTATTATTTCCGAAATAGAACCGGCGGAAAAGGAGTCGTGGCTATCCAAAATCAAGTTTGGTTCAGGTGTCTCGCACAGAGACGTGGTGATGCTCTCGCGGCAGATGGCCACACTTTTCGAAGCGCAAGTTTCTGCTCTAAAAATCTTCACTCTGCTTTCTGGAGAAGCGGAAAACGTAATTCTCAAAAAGAGTCTAACTCAAATTGCGGATGATCTTCAGGCGGGTAGCAATATATCAAAAGCTCTCGCCAAACATCCTGCCATTTTTTCCGATTTTTATGTCAATATGGTTAAATCTGGCGAGGAAACCGGAAAATTAAGTGAAACATTTAATCATTTGGCTGATTATCTAGACCGTAATTACGAAGTGATTTCCAAAACCAAAAATGCCTTAATTTATCCAGCCTTTGTGATTACGGTTTTTATTGCGGTCATGGTCTTGATGTTTACGGTTATTATTCCGAAAATCAGTCTTATAATTATCGAATCCGGGCAAACTGTGCCGGTTTATACCCAGATCGTTTTTTCTATAAGCGATTTCTTTGTTAGTTACGGTGTGATTTTACCTGTTATTCTGATAGTTTTTGGATTTTTCATTGTGCGTTATACACGTACGGCTGAAGGTAGGTCACAACTGGCTCATTTCAAGTTGTCAATACCCTATATAGGTAATCTTTACAAGAAACTCTATCTCTCCATTATTGCGGACAATATGAATACAATGGTTCTTTCTGGGATACCTATGATCAAAGCTATCGAAGTGACCGCTGCTGTGGTTGGCAATGAAGTGTACAAAGAGATCCTTGACGAAAGTTTATTGGCGGTGAAGGGAGGCAGCTCTCTTTCCCAGTCACTTTCCCAATATGAAGAAATTCCCGGTATTCTGGTCCAAATGATAAGGGTCGGAGAAGAATCGGGCGAACTCGGCTCTATTTTGGGTACCATGGCGCGCTTTTATCAGCGAGAAGTTATCAATGCCGTCGATACCTTGGTAAGCTTAATTGAACCGGTCATGATTGTTCTTTTGGGTCTAGGAGTCGGCGTGCTTTTGGCCTCCGTCCTTATCCCCATATATGATATTGCCAATTCTGCGGGGCTTTAGAGTATAATGCTAAGCATATCACTTGATATGGGTGATTTATAAGCTTATAGATAAAATTTTCTCAAGAATATGATTAGAAAAGAAAAAAGTACTGCCGGTTTTACCTTGATTGAACTTCTGGTTGTGATTGCCATAATCGGCATTCTCTCGTCCGTAGTGTTGGCTTCGTTAAACACGGCTCGGAACAAAGGCAATAATGCCAAAATAAAAGCTCAACTCTCCGGCGCCAGAGCGGCGGCTGAAATATTCTACGATAACACCAATAATTCTTATACGGGGCTCTGTACTATTGGTGGTACAAACCCAATGAATCCGTATTTAACCTCTGCCAATTATCCTGGAGGTACGACACTCGTATGTAACATGAGCGCGACCGCTTACGCCATGTCAGCTCTTCTAACCGTTGTCGAAGGCACGGCCACACATTGGTGCATAGATAGTTTCGGTAATTCCAAGGGCAGAGCAAGTGCTGCGCCAGCAGCCGGCACAGCGTGTTAAGCGTGTTAATAGACACTGCTGACTAACATTTATGTCAAACACAAATAAAGGTTTTACCCTGATCGAGCTTTTAGTGGTTATTGCTATCATAGGCATCCTTTCGTCGGTGGTATTGGCGTCTCTCAATACCGCACGCTCTAAAGGTAATGATGCCAAGACTAAATCTCAATTGGCAGGTTTGCGCGCTTCCGCGGAGGTTTACTATGACTCAAATAGCAACTATGGCGGCGCGGTTTCGGACCTATGTTCCAGCGCTTTCTTCACCGACGCTGATTCCGGTATGGTCCAATACACTATGCAGACCAGCTACCCGGCTAGCGCCACACTCTCGTGTCATTCCGATGGTACTGCTTATGCCGTTTCAGCACTTCTTTTATCAACCAGCGCCGGCGAGGCTTGGTGTGTAGATAGCACCGGCGCGTCCAAACAAATTCTCGCCAATCTCATAGATGGTCAAGTTTCTTGTCCATAAGATAATTTCCTGAACACTTATTCTGTTATACTTAAAGGATGACTACGGTCGTTCTTTTTGTTTTGGGCGTTGCTGTTGGCAGTTTTCTCAATGTTGTTGGTTTGCGCTGGGGAACAGACGGAGTGTTAAGTGGGCGTTCGCATTGTCCTAGTTGCCACAAATGTCTCAGATGGTATGAACTTGTGCCAGTGGTGAGTTTCTTGATACAGAAAGCTAGATGCCGAGGGTGTCGCGCCAAAATTTCTTGGCAATATCCTTTAATTGAATTTTGGACCGGATTAATATTTATCACTGTTCCGTACGTTTTTCTGCCGGTTTTTTGTATTTACGTTGTTATTACTATTTATGATTTTAAGCACAAAATCATTCCCGATGGATTAGTTTATGCTTCTGTAATATTGGCTTTCCTTACTTCCTACTTCCTACTTCCTACCCCCTACTCCATGTTGGATTGGCTAACCGGACCCATTCTCTTTGTTTTCTTTGCATCAATTTGGCTATTTTCCCGCGGAAGAGCAATGGGTTTCGGTGATGCCAAGCTTAGTCTCTCTGTCGGTCTTTTGTTGGGAGCTTCGCAAGGGTTTTCTGCCATCGTTCTTGCTTTTTGGATTGGCGCTCTTGGTTCTTTAACTTATCTCTTTCTGAATAAGTTAAGCCTACTGTCTGCCGGCAAGGCAGGCCTGTCTGCCGGCAAGGCAGGCTTTCTTAAAAACACTAAAAAGATTACAATGAAGAGCGAGATACCATTCGCCCCTTTCATTATCGTCGGTGTCTGGATTTCTCTGATATTTCATCTGGATATACTTCATGTCGCTTTATTTTAAAAATTCTTACGGGTTTACTTTAATAGAACTTTTAGTTTCTATCGGCATCATATCTATTATCTTAACGGTGGTCGTTTTAAATCAATCAACTTACAACGATAGTGCAGCACTCACTAATCTGGCCGATGAAATCAGCTCGACTATTTCGCAGGCGCAGGCCTACGGCGTAGGAGTGAAGGGATTATCAGGCGGATTTAACGCTTCTTATGGTATCGTCTTTAATCTTTCTTCCGGATTAAACACTACTTATCTCAATTTTGCGGACCTAAACGGAGACAAGATTTATAATGGGAACTGGCCATGTAATATTTCGGAGTGTCTAAGCACTGTGAATATTACGCGTGGCAATTTTATCAAAGAAATATGCATAGTAAGATCAAATAATACAGAGCAATGCAATGTGGCTCAAAGAACAGATATTAGTTTTGCTCGTCCCAATACTGAAGCCCAAATCAAATTTTTTAACTCCGGTGGCAATCAGGTTGGCGCTTCAAATGATAAGGGAGCCAGGATCAGACTTCAGAGTCCGCGCGGTTTTATTCGATCTGTCACTGTTTATACAACTGGTCAAATATCTGTACAATGAATCCCGTTAGAAATTCAACGAAATATAAATTTTCTGGTAGTGTGAAAGACATGAAAATTTCTAACGGGATGAAAAATGGCTTTACTCTAGTTGAATTAATGGTTGCTGTATCTATTTTTATCATTGTAATGACTATTTCTATGGGTTCAATTATCGGAGTATTTGAGGCCAATCGTAAATCGAGATCCCTGAAAACGGTGCTTAATAACCTTAATTTAACCACCGAAAGCATTTCGAAAGAAATGCGATTTGGAAAGAATTACCACTGCGGTGCCGGTACCATCACAACGCCTCAAAATTGTCCCAGTGGGGATAAGCTCATGAGCTTCCTCTCGAATGACAATTTCCAAATTACTTATCGCCTAAACAACCAAACTATTGAGAAGAAAATAGACAATGGCAACTATATTGCCGTTACAGCGCCGGAGATTGTTATTGATAGTCTCATTTTTTATACAGTAGGCGCTGGTACAAGTGATACTCTCCAGCCCAAGGTTGTTATAAAAATTCAAAGTCATGCTGGCACCGGCATAAACCGCTCAAATTTCACATTACAAACTCTAGTCTCGCAGAGAGTGCTTGATTTATGAACCCCGTTAGAAATTCAACAAAATATAAGTTATCTAGTAGCGTTCAGACCGTTAAAATTTCTAACGGGGTGAAAAATAAAGGATTTACCATTATAGAAAGTCTCGTGGCCATCGCCGTGTTGATTTTGGCAATTACCGGAACAGCAAGTGCAATACAGACGGGAATTTCATCCTATGTTTTTTCAAAAGATCAGATTATTGCTTTCTATCTTGCTCAAGAAGGATTTGAACAAATTAGAAATATTCGTGACGAGAACGGTCTATTAAATCAGAATTGGCTTGCCGGCATATCTTCCAATTCAAGTGATCCATGCTATT
>ERZ1292629.3641-Hain-H43-01um-R1-3641-length-11794-cov-5_pt1 | contig 11794 bp, 8 predicted proteins | sample MGYA00564399_ERZ1292629 | MGnify/ENA primary metagenome ERZ1292629 (study PRJEB36523, sample SAMEA6512636) | groundwater metagenome | collected 2019-01-08 | study: AquaDiva: Metagenomics assemblies of 32 groundwater samples | reverse complement strand
AAATTCGGCTGTTTTTATGCTCATATATTTTACAAAATAAAAAAAGCTAAAAGCTTTGGATTCCAGTATATCAATTTTTTTGCAAAAAGAACAGCAATTTAGTAGTATTACTCCCATATGGTTGACAGAATAATAAATACAAAAAATATAAAAAACGCCGATACGGTATTGCTGAGTGTTCCGTATGAAAACAGCCTTTCTTTCATGGGAGGCACGGAAAAAGCTCCCAAAAAAATCATGCATTGCCTGGACAATAACCTGGAACTTTTTGACATTGATTTACTTTGCGAGCCGGTAAAAAAAAAGAAAACGGCCAATAAAGAAGTACCTCATTTGAAAAAACTGGCTGCTGAAAAAGCGCTGAGAAAAATAAGTTCCGAATACGGCAAATTATTCAATAAGGGAAAATTCGTGATCATGCTGGGCGGAGAGCATACCATATCATTCGCGGCGCTTAAGGCGATTTCCCGAATAGAAAACCCGAAAGAGGTGACCATACTGCAGATAGACGCTCATCAGGATCTTCGGGACGACAATGGCGATTATAGTCAGAATCGCCAGAAGTTTGCGCATTCATGAACCATGCGAAGAATTCACGAACTCGGTTTTCCGGTCGTACAGGTGGGAATCAGAACTTACTCGAAGTATGAATACGAATATTGGCAGAAAAATAAAAAAACAATTACCGTTTTCGGGTGGAATAAAAAACAAAAAGCGACAATAAATGAAATATTGAAATCAATCAAGACGAAAAAGATTTATATAACCGTCGATGTGGACGGTTTTGACCCCGCCTATATGCCGGGAACAGGCACGCCGGTTCAGGGCGGATTGGAATGGAATTACGGTCTTGATTTAATCAGAAAAGCCATAGAAAAAAAAGAACTGATTGGAGCGGATATCGTGGAAGTCTCCCCGCAGCGCGATTCCGTCCTGACGGAATTCGGCGCCGCTTTGATTTGTTATAAAATGATGACCTATAAATTCAGGAAACGGCTACAGGCTTAACTATATCCCCTCCTTTTTAAGCTGTTCTATTAGTTCGCGTTCCTTGCGGGAAATTTTTGAAGGAAGTTTTATTCTGAGTTTAATCAGCAAATCGCCTCTTTTGTTTTTTGAATAAGGAACTCCTTTTCCTTTTACCCGAAGAATCTCATTGACGGAGACGCCTTCCGGAATTTTAACCTGTATCTCGCCGTCCAAAGTCTGTATCGGATATTCCGTGCCCAACAAAGCATCCGAGAGTTTCAAATCCAGATTCATTACCAAATCATTGCCTTCACGTTTGAATACCGGGTGCGACGCAACGTTCACTTTTATGTACAAATCTCCTGCCGTTCCTTTGGAAATCGCCTCGCCCATTCCGGACATTCTGATCATCTCCCCGTCGCGGATGCCAGCCGGCAGATTAACCGAAATTTCTTCCTCGCGGCGCGACACTCCTCTGCCCTTGCACGTATCGCACTTTTCTTTAGGAACTTCTCCGGATCCCAGACACTCTTCGCAGGTTTTAGTACTGGAAATTGTGCCGAGAATCGTCCTTTTGGCCTCGCGGATTTTTCCCTGGCCGTTGCAATATTTGCAGGTCTCCATCTTGGTGCCGGGTCTGGTTCCCGTTCCGCTACAAACAGAACAATTAGAGGTTTTGGTAATTAGAATTTTCCTGCTGGTCCCGAAAACCGATTCGGAAAAAGAAATTTGTATCTCGGTGGAAATATCTCGCCCGCGTCTGGCTTCTCTTCTGCCTCCACCCATACCGCCGGTGAAGAAATCGCTGAAGATGTCATTCAAGTTTCCAAAATCAAACTCGGCGCTGCCGTTTCGAAACCCTTCGGTAAAATCTCCAAATCCAGAGAAATCCCAGCCAGGGGTTGGTCCGCCTCCGGCGGAAAAACCTTCAGCGAAGCCAAACTGGTCGTATTTTGAACGCTTAGCGTCATCCGAAAGTACCTGATAGGCCTCGTTTACTTCTTTGAATTTGGTTTCATTCCCCTCTTTTTTGTCAGGGTGATATTTGTGCGCCAACTTATAAAAAGCCTTCTTGATTTCGTCCTTGGAAGCGCTTTTGTTAATGCCTAATACTTTGTAATAGTCTTTATTCATAAGCTTTATTTAGGTATTATATCATAGGTTCGGCTTCTTGGGAAGCCCCGACGCCTTCGGGTCGGGATCCCGACTTCACGTCGGGGCTTTCTTTCTTGTTTTCGGTCTTTTCTCCATTTTCTTTATTATTTTCCTCCTCTTTCCTTTTTGCCTTCCTTTCTATTATGGCTTTTTCTTCCATGCTTCTAATGATAGTCGCTTCTTCCTCTTCTATCAGTTTTTGGGCGTCATCCCTCGATATTGAATATTTTCTGCGGGACGCATCGATAATTTCTTTGCGGTACGAGGGATGCGTTGGCGGTAAAACCCTCAAGGTTTCTGCCGAAAATGGATCATAAGATTCTCCGTCAATGGTCATTTTGATATAGAATTCCGCCACGGCCAGGTTGATCATATCCTTCACGCCGAATAACGGCTCGAACTCCGGCTTCAATTTTACCGCGTCTTCGCCTCCGACTCGAAAACAAATCAAGCTTCCCGTATTGCCAAGCACCGCGTGCTGAACCTGAGGAATAAGTTGGCCCATGTATTGGTTGGCTATTGTAAGATTCAGAGCATACTTTCTGGCTTCCGATAAAATATTTTCAAAGGTTTGGGTAACGATATTATGGAACTCATCAATATATAAATAAAAATCTATGCGGTCTTCTTCCGGAATACTTGCTCTTTCCATACCAGCTTGTTTAATTTTGGTCAGAAACATTGAACCGAAGAAAGATGAATTCTCTTCCCCGATGCGTCCTTTAGCAATATTTATAAGTATAATTTTTTCTTCATTCATTAATTTGCTTATGTCTATCTTGTTCTGCTTTTGTCCGAAAATATTTCGAAGCAACGGATCGGAAAGAAATTGACCCAATTTGTTCACCAGTGGAATGATGGCATCGGTATCAAATTTCTCGGACCAGTCGGCGAATTCTATGGCGAAGAATCTTTTAACCATGTCATCCGTGATATATTCCACCACTTTCTGCCTGTAATTTCTATCGGTTAGCATTGAAATCATCCCGCGCATGGTGGCGTGCGGGTAGTCGAGTAAGGCCAAACAAGTAAAACGGAACACGTGCTCCAGACGGGGCGTCCAATTGGCCCCGAATTGTTTCTGCAAGACTTCAATCAACCCTTGAGTTAAAATAAATTTAAAAGATGGATCTACATTGGCCAACGGATTGAAGGATGCCGGAAAATTGACGTCTGAAGGATTAACAACGCAGACATCTTCAATGTGTTCTTTTGGAATATAATCCAGCATCGCTTCTATCACGTCTCCGTGCGGGTCGATAAAACACAGGCCATGATTATAGGTTATATCCTGGCGCATCAGAAGCTCCAGCAATTTACTTTTCCCTACCCCGGATTTACCAACAATGTAAAGATGGCGGCGACGGTCCATGCGCTTCAGTCCGAAAATAAATTTTTTCTCCTCCAGAGAAGCCACATAATTGGTGCGCCCGATGAAAGAAACCTCTTCAGGCTTGACTTTTCCAAAGACCGGCAATTCCGGCGGAGGCGGACCATATTTGATTATTTGGACTCGATTCGGCTTTGGCATATTCCTAGTATTCTAACACATAATTACCACCTTTTCTATTCCCCTCCTTTATCAAGGAGGGACTCTGGGGTGGTTAATAAACCTCTTTCTGATAACAGTTTTCACAATAAACAATTTCCGGACGGTCAGGGGCGTAGTTGGTTGTAATTTCTTTTTCACACTTATCACAGACGCGTTTCCAGAATTTGTAGGGTCCCCGGCGATGTATACGATCCACAAAACGACAATTCCAGCATTTTCGCGGTATGGGAATGAGCATTTTTCTATAAAATTCAAGCTCGCGTTTTATTAATCTATAGTTTCTGGAACATTCCGTACAAACTAATACTTCATTTATAAAATCATCCGGCACATTTTTTATATGGTCGGGAATTTCTTCAGATTTTTTTGTTCCTTTTCCTTCTGTTTTTTGAATATTTTCTTCCCATCTAAAACCTTGTTCCAATGCTTCTTTTTCTGTAAGCGGCATATTATCTTGTCCGATTGTTTCATTATAAGCAAAAAAGGAAAGTTTAGAAGGAAAAAAATCACCATATGTATTATTGTCCTTCAGTTCTTTTAGAATCTTATCCTTTATCTTTTTATATTCCTCTTTATTATATTTTTTATTCAATATGACGAAAGAACCGTTTTTTACGGCATCACAGCCTATGCAATCATTACTTTGTACAGTTGCAAATGAATACTCCACATCTTGGGAACTTTCAACCCGCCAACAGCAAATAATTTTTCTGGAACCTGCCCCTACTCCGACACCGTTAAAAAGAAGCTCGGAACTACGGCAATGTCCTATCATATCGGCACAGTCTTTAGCCCGTTTTACAGAAAATGAGTGTCGCATATCTTCGCAGAAAGAAAGTTCAAAGCAATTTTGACAATTTTTTGATTCAAAAATGTAATCACCCACACAATTAGTAACCTTCAGGTTATTATTACTACGATGTGGAAATTTGAGGGAAAATTCCGCAAATTTTTTCTTTACTTCTTCTGTTTTTGAAAAACTGCCGGAAATTTCCGATACCTGTTTCAGCCATTCGTCTCTGGAAAGCGGTTCATTAAAAAAATAATAAGACTTGTGCCGTAAATTTACACAGCCAAAGCAATTCTGGCATCCCGAGCAGTTTAAAATGAAATAAGAATCTATGCAATCAGACACATTTTGACCCCAGGCTATTCCATTACTCTTATGGACACTCACGCCTTCGTAGGTGTTTTCTATTTTATCCCCATAGTAAGCGTCATAAACATCCTTACTCCCGATTAGACCACGCGAATATGCACAGTTTTCATTGCCGGGCCCGCTGTTGAAAATTAAATATCCATCTTTGTTTCCGCCGGCAAAATTAGCATACTCACTATTTATGTTGGGACCGGTAGCTGAACTGCTATAAGTAGCAGATTTTGGAACTTTAATAATCAATTTTTCTAATTGCTCAAAAAAAGGTTCATCGGGATTATATTCCATGGCATAAGAGAATGGGTCCCATTTATCGGAAGTCCAGCATTCATTGCAATATACAGTATAAGGAGATTTTGGATTATACATACTGATGATAGAATGGCCACATAAATCACAATTTCTATTGTAAAGAGTGCGCTCATTTCGAAAAACTGCCCGCATCTTAAAACGGCAATCAGGACAAACTTTCGGTGCTGGAACATCCATCTTTTTGTAAAAAGAAAAATCATCTTTATCAAGAGTAAAACTTTGCTGGCATTTTTTACATTGTCTGGTTTCAGTTTCCATAATTTTATCTAAAGGTAGCAAATTCTGCTATCGCAGAATTTGCTACCTTTTTAATACACCTCCTTATTATAGCAATTCTCGCAGTAAATGATTTCGGGACGGTTGGGGGCGTAGGCTGTTTTGAATTCGTTTTTACATTTAGCGGTATGACTGTGATTTGTTTTTTGGCACATACAGGAGCGATGCCAAAGTTTCATTGGGTTTCGTTTTCTTAGACGCGCTTCGTGGCGGCAAATAAAACAAAGGCGCGGTAAGGGCACTCCGAGCTGATGGTATAATCTAAGTTCGTTTTCCGTTATTTTAAAAGCTCCCAGACAACGGTCCTGGCATTTACCCTTGTGCAAACAGCCGATAATTTCTCCGACGATAGAATCCGGAACATCTTTTAAATCGTCGGGCAGGTCTTCGGGTTGTATGGTCGTCACGTATTCGCTGACTTTTCTGTCCCGCCATTTGTAACCCATTTCTAGCGCTTTTTCTTTGGTTAAAGGAAAATAATCTTGCGCGACTGTTTCATTGTAAGCAAACGGTGAAATTTCAACCGGGAAAAATTCTCCGTATTTGTAAACAAATCCCTTTTATCAATGTATGGCATATTATTCATGTGTTCCTTAATTTTTGGAATAAGCGCTTCATATTCTTCCTTTAAATATTGTCTATTTAAGATACAGTAGCTTTTATTCCTTATGCCAATACATCCGAACAAGCCGGAACAACCGTAGCAATTGAAAGAATATTCAGCATTGTGCGAATTGTAAACTACGCTGGTAAAAAGGTTGCGGAAACTGCCTGTGCCGGTATCGAATGCCTCATAGAGCATCTCGCCATCCCCTATCCCCGGACCGGAATCATAGGCATCTTTGGCAAAATGTGCTATCCAATGTATATACTTTGAATCTTCAATGCGCGTACCTGTAGCATCAAAACAAAATTTGCAATTTTTTACCCCATCTAGATTGTCGCCGGTAGAATTGACCACTTTAGAGTGATTCATAAAGCGGTGTAATGATTTTAAGTAAAGTCCATCAAATTTTTCCTTCAGTTCTAAAACAGTTTTAAAACTTTTTAAATTAATTTTTGCCAAACGATTCATATAATCTTCCCTGGAAAGTTGTACATTCCACAGGCAATACGATTTATTGCGAAGATTTGTACACCCGAAACAACTTATACATCCATGACAATCGTAGAGAAAGTAAGAATCCACGCAGTTTTTGCAATTATAGGAATAGAGAGTGTGATAGCAGTCCGTGCAGAACAACGAATCATAGCAAAGTTCGCAACGGTGAGCGACATACAGGTCAGAACATTCTTTAGTTTCTGTAATTCTGTTCGAATAAAATGTTTTGTCTATTTTCCATGAGCCCGAGGACATATAACTATCCTTGCTGTCTTCGGCCACATTACAATAATCGCTGTTTTTAGCATTAGAGTTTGAAAGAGCCTGCATTGGAATACTGTCCCGTAATTCTTTCCATTGTTGGAAAAACGGTTTTGAAAAATCATATTTTCTCCTATATGAAATAGGATTCCATTTATCGCCCCACCAGTATCTTGTATCACATACTATCAGTTTTTCTTCCGGATGATAAATGGTAATAATATCTTCATTATGGCCTTCCCCGTCGCATTTCCTCTTATAAAGAGACATCTCATTTCTCCAACACAAACGTCGAACTGTCCGGCATTCCGGACAAAAGGTCGGCGGAAGAACTTTGATTTTTTCGTAGAAGGAAAAATCTTCAGTTTCTATGGTGAAGTCTTTTTGGCAGTTCTGGCATTGTTTGACTTCGTTTTTCATAAATTTATTTTTCTTATGTCAAGGATGCTCCTTGGCAAACCCTTGATATCATTCCAAAATTTTTCTCAAAACATCCTCCGGGACTTCTTTCGGTTTTGTTTTTTCAGCCGGAGATTGACCAGCCTCCGGCTGGGATGTGGAAATGTTTGCCGATTGGATAAGATTTTTCAATTTATCCATATCTTCGGCGCTGGCCGCGCGGTCTTTGGATGGTTTTTCTTTATTTTCATTTTTTAAAACATCAAGCGAAACAGGGGGCGGAGCTGGAGTGGGAGTTGAAGTAGAAAGCTTGTTTTCGGAAAGCGCTTTATTTAAAACCTCTTTCAAACCTAAGTTTTCCCTCGGTTTATCCCTCGGCTGTAGACCTACGGGCGAAGCTTTATTTAATACTTTTTTAATGGATTTATCGATTCTTTCCGGATACCTTTCCACTTCTGCGTCATTTCCGCCTTTCTGCATAAACTCTATACCCAAGTCCGCTAAGGGCTTGTAAAATCTGGATTCATCCTGTTTAATTTGTTTTATCGATCCCATAACAGGTTTTATCTCTCCGGATTTCATTTTGGCTATGCAATCCTTACAATATACCGGTCTGCCAAGTTCCGGTTTGAACGGCACTTTTATGTCTTTCTTACAAATAGTGCACTGCGCCGGAAACATTTCCACGCTATTGGTACTATCATCGCCGATGGACATCCCGCTCCAGTCATTTATTTCCCGTTCCACCACTTCCCTGGATCTGCAATAGAGAGCACGGGAGGATTTGATAACTTCCTCCTCAACCTGTTTATTGCCGGACTTTACCATGGGGGGAATAGTTTTAGCGGAAAATGGACGGGATGTTACACCGTCTATCATTAGTTTCAAATAAACCTTGAAGTTCGGCAGATTTACGATATCTTGCGGAGTAAACTCCGGTTCGAATTCTTTTTCCAAGAATTCCGCGTCATCGGCGCCGACTCTGAAAACTATCATCGTACCGACATTGCCGAATACTGCATCCCTGACGCTTGAGTTTTTTTCGGAAACAAGCTGGGCGGTATACTGGTGGGCAACAGTTAGGTTTAACCTGTATTTTCTGGCCTCGGACAAGATTCCGGCAAAAGCGTCGGTCACGAAATTCTGGAATTCATCCACATAAAGATAAAAATCTTTTCTCTCGTTTTCCGGAACGCGCACGCGTTCCATGGCTGCCAGCTGAATTTTAGTGATTATCATGCCGCCCAAAAGCGAGGAATTGTCCTCGCCGATGCGTCCTTTGGAAACATTTACCAGAAAGATTCTCCCTTCGTTCATTATGTCGAAAATATTTATGGTGCTGATGGACTGTCCAACGATATTGCGGATGATAGAAGTGGAAAGGAATTGTCCGACTTTGTTTTGAATTGGCGCGATGGCTTCATTGCGGAATTTATCCTGCCAAGCTTCGTATTCATGCACCCAAAAAGCCTTAATGACGGGGTCTTTCAAATTGGAAATTATTTTCTGGCGATAATCTTTGTCTACCAGCATTCTTTGAATACCCAAAAGAGTCGTGCCGGGAGTATCCAATAACGCCAAAATGGCGTTATTTAAAATGTATTCCATTCTAGCGCTCCAGGCATTGGCCCAGATTTTAGTGAAAATGCCCATCAGGCCCGAAGCCACCAGGTGCTTGTATTTGGGATCAATAAGTTCCAAAACGTTGAACCCGATATGAAAATCGGTATCGGCTGGATTGAAATAAACGACATCTTTCATTCGGTGCGGTGGAATGGCCGACAAAACCGCTTCTACGGTCTCCCCGTGCGGGTCAACCATGCAAACTCCGTCGCCGTTTTCGATATTCTGAATGGCCATATTGAACAAAAGCGCGGATTTACCGGTACCGGATTTTCCGAGAATATAAACATGCTGTCGCCTGTCTTTGCGCTTGATGCCGAAAAGAGTATTTTTGTCTCGGTAAGTTGTATAACCAATATATGTAATCTCCTTATTTTTAGGCAGTTCATGGAGCTCCATAACGGTATTATACAATAAAATAAACCTTTTTACTAATATATTTCGGCTTGGTAGCACTTTTCGCAATGCACTATCTCGGGTCGGTCGGGAGCATAAGAGGTCTCGAATTCATTCGGGCATTTACCCTTGTGTTCGTGATTTTCCTTGTCACACATGCATTTTCTGTGCCAGAGATTAAATGAATTCAAATTTTTTATCCTGTTTTCATATCTACAATGAAGACATCTTCTGGGTATTGGAATTTGCATTTTTTTATAGAAGATAAGTTCATTTGCAACGATTTTATAATTTCTCCCGCATTCAATACATTTCAAAATTTTATCTACAATACTATCTTTTATATCTTTTATTGAATCTGGAATTTTTTCCGGGAGAAGCGTTTCTTTGCCTGTGGTTTTTTGTGTATTGTCTTGCCAGTTATACCCTTTGCTTTTTGCTTCCTCTTTTTTGAGAGGTAAGAGTTCTGGGGCATATGTTTCATTGTACCCAAACGGAGAAAGTTCAATTGGATAGAATTCTCCATATTTATAAATAATTCCCTTTTTATCGACATATGGCACATCGTTCATTTGCTGAATAATTTTGGGCAATAATTCTTCATACTCTTCTTTACTATATTGCTTATTGAAAATGCAATAATTCGCATTACGAAGCCCGACACAGCCGAAACAATGCTTGCAGTTATGGCAATGCTGGCAATATTTTATATCTTGACTTTTAACAGAAAAAACTCCAAAAAGATTGAGTTGGGAGTGGTCTCCGACGGTGCATTCATAACATTCCGAAGATACGCCGGTTAGTGTAATATCATAACAATCTTTAGTTGGGCTGCGACTATCTCCGCAAAAATCGGAATATCTGCAATTTTCAGAGTTTTTCAGTACAAAACATTTTTTTGAATTTTTTGAATAAGAAAGGATGTCGCCGGTACAATTCAGACATTGGAGAACTTGAGCATATCGCCTAAAAAATTTCATTAAAAACAAATCAAATTCTTTTTTTGCCCTTTCCACGCCGGAAAAAGTATCTAGTTTATATTCATTTAATATTTTTTCATACTCCTCTTTGGAATATTGTTTATTCTGAAAGTGGTATTTTTTATTACGAAGCCCGAAACACATAAAGCAATTCTGGCAATCCCGGCAATCATATAGAAACTGTGAATCGATACAGGCCAAGCAAATTCGAGAATATTTTAGCTGATAACATTTTGAAGAAAGGAAACATTCATACATCCATTCACTTGGAGATCTTATAACTAGGCAGTCAACAAGATATTTTCCGGCTAATATAAAGAAACTGTACATAACATTTTCAACATACCAGCCAGAGAAACACATATAACAATTTTTTGAAAACCACCAGTCGTGGGTATATTCGCAATTCAAGCTTGCTATTCCGTCGTCGTTTACAACAGATATATGTGGAACTCTTTGTATCAATTCCCTGAATTGAGAAAAAAATGGCTTGGAAAAATTATACTCTGTTGCGTAACTTTTCGGATCCCAATTATCTCTCCACCAGCATTTATTACAATAAACAGTGAAGCCTGAGTTTGGGGAATAAAGCGAAATAACTGATTTTCCGCATAAATCGCATTTGCGGGAATAAAGCGACATATTGTTCCTCCAAGCCCAACGCCTTTGCCTTCTGCATTCCGGGCAAAAAGTCGGCGGAGGAACTTTGATTTTCTAATAAAACCCGAAATCATCCGGCTCGATAAGGAAGTCCTTTTTGCAGTTTTGACAAATCCTGGTCTCGGATTGCATAGTATTATTATACTCAAAATAAGCAAAACAAAAAGCCCTCTTTTGGGAGCTTTTTGTTATAATTCTAAGTTAGAATATAAACGATAAAGCAGGCTATTGAGAATAAAAAGGTAATGCTAAATGTAAAAAGCATTAAATTCCTTATCCAAGAAGAAATTCTTCTTTGTGCTAGGAATCTTTGGATACAATTAAATTTTGCTCCTTCATTTTTTTCTTTCTCTAATTCTTTTCTTTCTAATTCATTTATTCTTACCTTTAATTCATTATCATTCATTGATGTCAAGGGAAGTCTTTTAATCTGTTGATTGTTGTTTATGCTATTAAATTTGTTATCAAATTCATTTATTTTCTTTGTAATAGAGATGTGGAATATACTTGCCTTATTATGTAATAAGATTAGTATAAACAAAGCAAATGATCCAAAAAGAAAAATTACTCCATTTTCAATCGTAAAATCAAATTCTATATTTTTTATAAGTAAACCCACTAAGGCAATAAATAAGGCAGGAATTTGCCATAATTTTGTATCATAGTTTAATAAAGCAGATTGTGCTGCATTGTAATAATCCTTGTCATTAGTTTGATTATTTTCCATATTTTATTTAATACAATTATTATTTCGGTGCTTCGTCTTCAGGCTTTTTACCTTCTTTAAACTCTGCATCTTTTACTTCCGGATTTTGTTCTTCGGCTGTAGTGGAAGCAGATTCTCCTCCGGATGCTTTGCTCATGGCTTCACCAATTTTTGACATTTCATTGGAAAGTTCTTCTGTCGCTTTTTTTATGGCATCAATATCCATGCCACCTGCCTGCGCAGGCAG
>ERZ1292629.3640-Hain-H43-01um-R1-3640-length-11795-cov-4_pt1 | contig 11795 bp, 12 predicted proteins | sample MGYA00564399_ERZ1292629 | MGnify/ENA primary metagenome ERZ1292629 (study PRJEB36523, sample SAMEA6512636) | groundwater metagenome | collected 2019-01-08 | study: AquaDiva: Metagenomics assemblies of 32 groundwater samples | reverse complement strand
CCCGGTCCAGCGTTCAACATTCGTGCCAGCGCAGCGTTTTCCGTGCGCAGCGTCTTGGGTGCTGGGCCGGTCTCGGGGGTCCGGGGCGTCTGCCCCGGCGACGGCCGAAGGCTGAGGCTGTCGTCTCTCTTCCCCGGCCTACCTCATTCGGCCGGAGACTCGCGCAGATCTTTTCTCTTCTCACGCGCACTTGTACTTGTACAAGAGAGGGGAGAAGGGAGAAGGGGAGTGCGCGTGCGTGCGGGGGGGGTTAGCGCGGGAGGCGGGCGAGGCGTCCGCGAGGTCGCGGGCCGGGCCTGGGTAGGGACCCGGTGCCGTTGTAGCGGGTCACGAGTCCTTTTCCGGCACGAGACACCGCGGCGGGACGGCCCAGCAGTCCCACCATGTCTTCGAGGTGAGCGCGTGGGGTTCCCGGATATCCCGGGTGTTCGGCACGGGCTCGAAGGCTGCCCGGGCTCGTGTTGCTCTCGCGTAGTGGCTCGAGCAGACCCACTCCTGGGCTTCTTCGGGGTGTTGGTCCCGCCGCAGCACCGGGACGGTTCCGGGGTTCGGGCACGGGGGGATCGCGCAGCGGGTCACGATGTGTTCGCCGTTCCCACCCTCGGAGGACCGCCAGGTCCCGGGGTCTCCTTGGGTCGTGGCCGGTCTTCCGGGGCCAGCGTGATGTCGACCCGATCCCACGGGATCTTCGAGGTGTCGATGGGCTCGCCTCGCGGGGCTCGGATCGTGCCAGGCCGTTCGATCCCACGCTCCTCGTCGGCGTGCTTCGCGCACATCGCCCCGACGTCGAACACGACGACGTTCGCGCGGGCGCCGCACCGGATGCAGTGGGCCTCGGGATCGTCGATCCTGGTTGACGTGGCGCCTCTCGTGTCCCTGAGGGGGCGCCCGCGGAGCTTTTGGCTGACGCCGCGTGCGTCGACGAGCGGGTGGCCGTAGTGCTTGCGCATCTCATCAAAGTCGGCCATCACCCCACGACCTTTCTTGCCACCGCGACCGCCACGGCCCGTACCCACGCGGCGATTCTGAGCCCCCTCCGAAGCGCAGCACGCTCGACTACCCGGGCCTCTTCGGGCGAGAGCCGGACGCTCACGACGGTCGACCGGACCGACTCGGCGGGACCTCGAGGGCGGGCCATGGAGTTATCGTATACGGAAACGCCCCCCGGGGCAACCATTGGCCGTCGTCGTTACGCCTGCGGGACCTCGTCGAGCTCCGCCGCGAGGGTCGTCCAGTGCGCGGGGTCCTGGGGATCCGGGTTCTGGACCGTCGGGACCTCGGCCGTCTGGAGGGCCTCGTCCATGTGGCCGGTGTCGATCGGGTAGCCGTGCTCGTCGAGGATCGCGCCTTCGAGCCCGACGCCGTCCTTGCCGCCGGTGGCGCGCGCGATGTCCTGGCCACGCCGAGCCAGCTCGAGCATCTCGTGGCGGAGTGCCCCCCCGTCCATCTGGATGGCGCGGTAGAACCCGACTCCGACGTGTTTGAGCATCCCCGGGACGATGGCCTCGATCGCCACGAGGGCCGCGCGGGTCTCGTCCGTGTTGCCGCCCAAGAGGGTCTCGAGCTCCGATCGGTCGAAGTTCGTCCATAGCGCCATGTCGTCGAAGCTCGCGAGCTTGATGTCTTGGAGCAAGCAGACCATGAGGCTCTTCACGAGGTCCACGGCCCACTGGGGCGTTCGGGGCCGGAGCGCCTGTAGTGCCCAGATGATCGGGAGCGCGGGTGTCGCGAGCGGGATGTCGGGTTCGGCTGACGGGACGATCGAGAATCTCATGGGTGCTCCTTGCGCTCGATCTGCTGACGGCAGGCCGAGCAGTAGTGGGCGTCGGACGGGGCGATCCTCAGTCGGGGGCGTTTCGCTGCTGCCTTGGAGCCTTCGTCGGCTTCGGCGGCTCGGATCATGTCGCCTACGAAGACCCCGGCGGCTTCGAGCCTGACCAGGAACCCGGCCGCCACCATGTCGGCGTCGAGTCGTGACCGAAGCTCCCGGACCCGCTTTCGGAGCGCCGTGAATCCAAATCGGCGTCGAATGCGGTCCTCGAGCCATTCGCCGACCGTCCCCCGTTGGTGCCGCGCCACCCAATCGCGGTCGATCGGGTCCCCCATCAGGAGCAGCTCGTCCAGCCCGGCGAGGTAGGAGGCATCGAGGAGTAGGCGGACCTGCGTGCGCGCAAGCACTTCCGGCTCGACAGCCAGCTCTCGGGCGAGCTCCGCGAGGGCCTCTTCTTCAACCGGCTCCAGCTCGATCTTCATGTTTCCCCTTGACCATTCGACAAAATCGTCGAATGGTTTCGACAGATTCGTCGAAACCAGGATAGGCTAGTTCGCGTGAACGCCGCCACGGCCGCCGTCCTTCCGGCTCGCCCGGTCCTCTCTGGGCAGGTTGTCCTCGATGTCGAGGCGGCAGCCAGGGCCGGGCTCCCGGTGCGCACTCGGTTCGAACCCCTCACCGCGGGCGACTGGGTGGTATCCGACGACGGCTACGTGGCGCTCGTGACGGCGATCCTGCCGGCGGTCAAGCCGTCTGGGCGCCGGGACATCGACACCACGGCGGGCCGGTTCTCGCGCGATCAGGCCGTGTGGGTGGGCGGGGGGCGTGCGCTGCCCCCGCAGACGACCGAACGGCTTCGCCCATACGTCGAGACCGCCTTCGGCTACGCGGTCGACCTGAAGGCGTACAGGTTCGTTCGCGCCTACGTGGCGCTCCGGGACCCCTGGATCGCCGCGCGGGTCACGCTGGACCGAGCGAAGCATCGCGACCGCACCGATACCCGGAAGGGTCACGACGCCTACGTCGTGACGGCCCACGAGGTGCTGAACGAGCTCGTCCAGCTCATGGGCCGGGAAGACACGAGGCAGTTCATGGCCGATTCGCTGCGCGAGCAGTTCGAGGCCGAGGGCGTGTCGTTCGGCTGGGCGGCCAAGCAGATCCGGGCGATCGTCGAGGACGATTCGATCGAGCCCAAGGTCCGCCTCGAAGGGGTCCGGACCGCCCTGAAGGCGATGGCGCCTCCGCGAGAGGTCCGCCACGAAATCTCCGCAACCGTCCAGGCGATGGCGGCGCTCAACGCGGCGAGCCAGGGCGGGAACCCACAGCTTCCCCAGCGCAAGCCGGATCTCATGCTCGTCCCGGCGATCAAGGCCACTGTCGAGGCTGAGCTGGCGGACGACGACGAGAAGGAGGCAATGCCGTGAAGAGGCTCTTCGCTGCCCTGGGGGTTCTGACCTCCGCGCTCGTCGCCTACGGGGCGCTCAACATCTCGACGGCGCCCTACGCGGCCGGGACCAACATCACAGCGGACGGTGTGACGGGGGCCTACGACTCTTCGGAGATCGGCGCCGCGGAGGTCGACTGGACCGTCACGATCACCTCGCAGGCCGGCACGACGCCGACGATCGACGGTTTCGTCGAGGACTCCGACGACAACGTGACCTTCGTCGAGGTCCCGGGTACGGACTTCACGCAGGTGAACGCCAACACGACGTTCCCCGCCATCGAGACCATCACCTACCGATGCACGAAGCGCTACTCACGGATCCGCTACGACGTCGGCGGGACCACTCCGAGCTTCGGTGGGAATGTCCGGGCATCAGGGAGGAACGGATGAAGCGCCTTCGCCTGACTCTCGCCGCCTTCCTGGCGCTCTTCGCAGCCGCGGCACTCGCTGCGCCTCCGGCTCCAGTCCACGTCACCACTGCGGTCGCGCTCGCGGCGGCGGCCGACCAGGTCATCATCGCGGGATTCGAGGTCACGGGCTACGACGAGGTCGGGTTCTTCGTCGACGAGACCGGCGCCGTTGGGATGGACCAGCTCGCCGTCGAGGTCTCGGAGGACAACGCGACCTGGGCCACTCACACGAGCGCTACCGGGATCCCATCGGCGGCCGGCGCCAACATCTGGGTCGCCGCGGCCCTCACGGGCAGCCCCAGGTTCGCGCGGCTCGTCGGGTCCGGCGCTGGCGGCGCCACGACCGTCACGGTTCGGCGCACCGTCACCAAGCGCAGCGTGAGGCCCTAGATGGCCGTCGATGTTCAGCTCCGGGCGACGCTCGAGAACCTCGTCGACGGGAACGTCGACCGGGTCGAGGCGCTCTTCCAGGAGCGGACGTTCAGGAACTCGTTCAAGTGGACGTTCCGGCTCGCTGGGGCCGCTGGTGGCGTCGGGATCTGGCAGGTCATCGATCTATCGACTCTCGACATCGTAGGCGGGCGTCTCCTCTTCATCCGGGCAGACGACACCGAGGCGACGAACGCTTCAGAAGTCGACCTCATCGTGAACTCGAACGCTCCGGGTGACGGGCTCTCGACGGGCGTCATCCGATTCACCCGGTTCATCGCACTCGACGGAACGATCCAGGCGACCCGGGATGATCAGGCGACCGGGATCCGATTCCTGGCGCTCCGGGCTCGCGCAGGAGCCGATCTCTTCCGAACCGTCACGCTCTATCTCGTCGGCAACGCCGACTTCGTTGGCCCTCTCTAGGAGGCTCGGTAGATGCAGAATCGAACCCCGTGGCTCCGCCTCGCGGTAGCCCTGGCCGTGCTCGCGGGGGTTGTCCCCGCCATCGCGCAGAACAACCAGTCGCTCGGCGAGACCGACATCCGGACGATCTTCTCTGACAAGCCCTTCATCCGCGACATGGTGATCCCCGAGGACATGATCGTCTCGCAGTTCCCCGGGGTTTCTGGTGGGGGGCTCGCGCGGAATACGACCGGCGCGACGATCGCCGCGGACCGTGTCGTCTACGTGTCGGGTTCCGCCGTCGATCCCGCGTCCGGGGTCACGCTCCCGCTCATAACGCTGGCATCGCAGTCGGGTGCGACGGGTGAGCGCACCCGCGGAATCTACGTGACGGTCGAGTCGATCGCTACCGCCACGAACGGCCGCATCGCATTGCGGGCGCTCTCCTCGACCGCCCCGATCGACCTCGCGGCCGCGACAGTCGGGGATCCGGTCTACCTCGGGCTCACCGGGCTTCCGCCGCTCACGCAGGCGTCGGGCGCGAACATGAGTCAGGAGGTCGGAAGCGTCGGGGTCGTGGCCACGGACGTCATCGCGTGGAACCTCGCGGCCTCCGAGAACGAGGCGCACACCCACGCAGACCAGGCGCAGGGGGGCCAGCTCGCGCTTTCCGCGGCCGGGACCGCCGGGTCGATCACCGCGGATGCCGCTGGCCGCGCGCTCTTCGCGGACGATTTCTTGACCTCGACCGAGACCTCGACGGCCGCCGCGGGCGGAAAGTTCGCCGCAGACGCCATCACCGAGGCGGGCGTCGACCATCTCTTCGCGGACGATTCGTGGAACGCGGAGGACTTCGTAGTAGGCGCGGGCGGGATCGTCGATGCCGGGGCCTTCGACGAGCCGAACGTCGATCACCTGTTCGCCGACGACTCCTTCAATGCCGAGGATTTCGTCGCGGGCGCCGGAGGCGTCTTTGCCCCCAACTGCTTGGACCAGCCGAATCTCGCCAGCCTCGTGGGGGACGACGCCTTCACGACTGCGGAGTTTGCAGCGGGCGCAGGCGGCAAGTTCGCGGCCGGTGCCCTGAACAACGCCGGCATCGCGAACCTCGTAGCGGACGACGGCTTCACAACGGTGGAGTTCGCCGCCGGGGCCGGGGGCAAGTTCGCGGCCGGTGCCCTGAACAACGCCGGGCTCGCGAACCTCGTGGCTGACGACGGGTTCACGACGGTCGAGTTCGGGGCTGCCGCTGGCGGTAAGTTCGCCGCGGGCGCGCTCGACGAGGCTGGGGCCGACAACCTCTTCGCTGACGACTCCTTCAATGCTGAGGACTTCGTCGCGGGCGCTGGCGGCGTCTTTGCTGCCAGCTGTCTCGATCAGCCGAACCTGGCCAGCTTCGTAGCTGACGACGCCTTTACGACCGTAGAGTTCGGAGGCGCGGTGGGCGGTAAGTTCGCCGTGGACTGCATCGGGAGCGCTGCCGCGTGGCAGAACCTCGGGGCAGCGGACTCCTGGACCGCCGCCGTCATCCTCGAGCTCATCCAGGATGGCGCCTTCGCGGCGGACGCTCCGACGCGCGCGCTCTTCGGCGCGGGCATCGTCGATGCCACATTGATCGGCCAGAACGCGGTCCAGCAAGACGAGATCGACGCTGGGGCAGTCTCGCGTATCAAGCTCGCTGGGGCGACGTCGGCCCTCGACACGAACACGGAGGCCCCACTCTACATTCTGTCGCGCGGCTACAACTCCGCCTCCGAGACAGCACAGGACATCACGATCTACTCGGCCAACTCGCCGGCCATGGAGATCGTGGATGTGTGGCTCGACCCCAGCACCGCCGAGGGGGCAGCCATGACGTTTACACTCCGGGATGCTGCCGGAGGGATTGGAAACGCGATCTCATCGGCGCTCGACGCCAACTCGACCTCGATCCAGAGGACGACCTCGGTTGCCTCTAACATCCTGGTCGGGAACTCGACGCTCGTGATCCGGACGTCAGGTGCCGTCGGGGCGGCCATTGGGACCTTCCACATCATGGCGAAGCGGACCACGTGATCCGGTATCTGACCACGATCGGCACCGCGGCTGGCGCAGTCCACACCTAGGAGACGGGACCGAAGCCCGAGCAGCACTCGATCGAAACGATGGAGCCGGACATGCCGCTCGTTGGCAATCGGTCCAAGTACGAGCGGCAGACGGTCGTGTTCACGACCCTCCATGGCGGATGGGCATCTGTGGCCGAGGGCGTCTGGATTGCGCCACGGCAGGCTAGGATCAAGGCGGCGTGGTTCTGTGCGACGACGGGACTCGGCCCGAGTGCGACGGACAACGGTAGGGTTGGGGTGTCGGTCGGCGGCCCGGGCGGCGATGAGGCTGCCGACCCCACGATGGTCTGCTATGCGAGGAACGCCACCGTTGCGTTCGGGAACCTCACGACCGGAACGACCTCGGCGATGACGCTGGGGCTGAATACTGTCGTCGAGGCCGGCGAGTCGCTCCAGTTCACGACCCAGATCGAAACCGACGCCGGCGGCGATGGAGTAACGGCGCTCGGCCAGTGCATGGTGGTGTTGGACTTCATCTGGACCTGATGCGATGAGCACGGGGCAGCTAGCGGTCGACGTGGCGGCGAGGCTCTACACGGACCTCGAGTTCTACTCGCGTGCCGTGTTCCGGGATCTCCACACGCAACCTGCCCCGCCCGTCCACCACGACATCTACCAGGCGATCGACGATCCCGACATCCCCTTCCTCAACGTGGATGTTCCACGTGGAACGGCGAAGTCGACGATCACCGAGGGCTACGTGTGCCAGCGCATCACGCGCAACGTCGTCAAGGGTGACTGGGACCTCGGCCTGATCCTCGGGGAGTCGAAGGAGAAGGCCGAGGAGCGGATCTCGAACATCAAGGACCATCTTCGAGAGAACGAGACGCTCCGCGGAATCCACGAGATGCTCTACGGGACGCCCGACCTGATCAAGTGGGAGCGGCGCTTCGAGTTCGAGACCCATAACTCGTGCCGGTGGATGGCCCGCGGGATGGAGCAGGCGGTCATCGGAGCGAAGCGCAAGGCCGCACGTGTCAAGTGTATCGTCTTCGACGATGCCGAGTCGCTCAAGAACGCCAACACTCCAGAGAAGTGCGCGCGGAATCGCGAGCACATCGACCAGTCCGTCATGCCCATGCGGGACCCCCTCTGTGCCAAAGTGGTCTGGCTCGGCACGAAGGTCATGGAGGGGTGCTACCAGGATCTCATCGGCAAGCCCGGGAGCGGGTGGCACACGATCTTCGACAAGATCATTCGGGACGACGGGTCCCTCATGTGGCCCGAGCGGTTCAGCTCCAAGTGGCTCGAGGCGGAGCGCTCCCGCATGGCAGCAGTCGGGTCGCTCGATGCCTTCTACATCTCCTACTTCGGGACGTTCCGTAATCCCCACACGCGCCAGTTCTCGAAGCGCAAGCACTTCGGCGCGTGGAAGACGACCGAGGAGGGGCGCGTCATCGTCTTTTCCGACGAGCGCTGGCGCCCCGTCGAGATGGTGGCGGGGCTCGACACGGCCTCCTCGCTCGACAAGGACGCATGCTTCACCGCGATCCAGCCGGTTGGTGTCGATCACGATGGGTTCCAGTACGTGTTCCCGGCGACGCGCGGGCGCTATCTCCAGGCTCAGATCGTGCGCGAGGTCTTCGAGGCGGACGAGAAGTACGGTGGTAAGGGCCGAGGGGGCTTCAAGAAGCTCGCGATCGACGCCGTCCAGGCCCAGACCTGGATCACGCAGGCCCTTCGGGCGTCGATGCCGGAGCACGACCAGTTCTTCACGATCCGGGAGTTCAAGCGCTACGCCGAGCAGAAGCTCGACCGGCTCTCATCGATGACCCACGACTACGAGCGCGGTCTCATGTTCCACCTCGCCGGCCAGTGCGGCGACCTCGAGCGCGAGGAGGACAACTTCCCCCGCTCGGCCACGAAGGACGTCATGGATGCCCTGTGGCTCGCGAAGCAGGTGGCGAAGGTGCGGCCAGAAGAGGCCACGGTCGACGAGGAGACGGATCCCGACCTCGTCTTCGTCGGTCCCCCTGAGATCGACTGGCGGACCCTCTGATGGCCGCCCCCGCGCTCGCGCTCGTCGAGTCGCCCGACCGGGTCACGATCCCGCGGCGCTTGCGGATCCCGGCGGCCGTCGGGGACGGGCTCTATGGGACCGACGCCGAGCTCGTGTCGGCCCAGCAAGAGCGGTGGGAGGTCGTCCAGTCGGCGGCGCGCCCGTGGCGAGAGGCTGCCGCCGCCGACATCGAGTTCCTCGCCGGGATCCACTTCACGTCGCAGCAGGTATCGCAGCTCAAGACGCACGGCCAGGCCGCCGTCCCGATCAACCAGCTCCCCCGGATCATCGAGCAGAATCTCGCATTCCTGATGGCGAACGCCCCGGCGTTCGAGACGGCGCCGGTTGGGCGCGAGGACGTCCAGATCGCCGCGGCGTGGAACGTGTGGCTCTCCTACCTCGACCAGAAGGCGCGCGGCCAGCGGAAGCGCAAGCGGGCCGGGTGGTTCGCCGAGGCGTGCGGAATCGGGTGGTTCCACACGTTCATCGACGGGTCGCTCGATCACGGCAAGGGGCTCCCAACCTTCGGGGTCCCGCATTCGCTCGAGTGCTACCCGGACCCGTCGTCCCGCGAGGACGACATCTCGGACGCCGAGTATTTCGTCGTCTCGAAGGAGATCCAGCGCGGGCGCTTGAAGCGGATGTTTTGGGAGCGGGCCGAGGAGCTCGACGGGGTTCAGACCGAGGTCTCTGGCGACGCCCCATCCACGACGCTCGAATCCTCCTATGGGGTGCGGTCGTGGGCGCAGTACGACCGCTTCAACACGGACTTCGACGGACTCCGGGTGATCGAGACCTACGTCCCGGTGAACGACCAGTTCTACGCGGTCGAGGACCCGGTGACGGGTGACGCGGTCGAGCACGTCTACGCGCGGGCGCTCCGCGCGGGCGGCCTCGACCAGCTCATCCGATTCGCCACGCAGTTCAACCTCCGGATCCGCCCGTTCCGCCGCACCGTCATTCAGCGGACCCTCACGGTCGGGGATGTGGTCCTCGTCCGGGACGACATCGTCGGTGGGCTCTTGCGCCCGATCGACCGGCTCCCGTTCGTCCCCCTCTGGGGGATGCACGCCGGGAACCCCTACCCCCAAGGGACGGTCCGGCAGCTCCGGGGCTTGAACGAGATCGTCGACAAGGCGTGGTCGGTGTCGATCCTGCACGCGAACCTGATGGCGAATCAGAAGATTGTCGCTGGCTCCGAGGCGCTCGGGAAGTTCGAGCAGGAGTGGAAGGACAAGGGATCGATCCCGGGGGCGCTCCTCCGGTGGGACGACTCCGACGAGAAGAACAAGCCCCCCGTGTTCGTCCAGGGGCTCCCGCTGCCGCCCGGCTTCTACCAGCTCATCCAGGACGGGCTCCAGCTCATGGACATCCAGTCCGGGCAGTTCGGGGTCTCGGGCCAGGGCGGGGGGGGCGGGGACCGCGAGACCTACCGGGGTCAGATGCTCCGGGACGAGCAGTCGCAGCGCCGCCCGGGGCTCAAGCTCTTCGATCTCGAGGAGGCGATGACGGGCGTCGGGACCCTGCTGCTCCAACTCACCCAGGGCAACGTGACGGACAAGCGCCTCGCGCGTGTCGTCGCCTCGGGCGGGCGGTTCGTCGAGCTCTTCGTGGACCCGAAGTCGAACCAGATCGCGCTCGACGGACGGCGCGTCACCGGGAACCTGAACACCGGCGAGTACGACGTCCAGGTGGCTCCAGGATCGACGAAGCCCACGAATCTGATGGCCGAGGAAGCCCGGGCGATGGACAAGCTCGCCGCGGGCGTCTACGACCGCCAGGCCGTCCTCGAACGCACCAACGACCCGGACGCTCCCAGGATCCTCGAACGGCTTGCGGAGCGCGCCCAGCTCCAGCAGCAGCTCGAGCAGCGGGAAGAAGAGATCCAGCGGCTCCGCGGGCTCCTCCAGACCGAGGAGCGGACGATCATCCGCTCGAAGATCGAGAAGGAGGTCGCGGAGACGACAGCACGATTCGACGTCGGGGAAGCGCGATTCGAGGCGAAGCTCGAGACGATTCTCGCGACGTTCAAGGCCGGGATGTCCTCGGCGATCGAGGATGTCCGACGTGCAGAACGAGAGGCGCGGACCGCGCGCCGCGCATCGGAAGGCCCGGTGCGGAAGGAATCCAAGCGGGCCGGGAAATCCGTACCCCGCGAGGAGTAAGTCATGTCCGAAGAGACTCAGGCCCCCACCCCGGTAGAGACGGCCGCCGCGACCAACGGCGCACCCGTCGAGCAGGGCGGGACCCCGCAGGACGAGAACTGGAAGCAGCGCTACGGCGACCTCCAGTCGTGGACGCAGCGACGCTTGAACGACGCCGACCAGCGGATGCGCGACCTCGCGCCCTATCTCCCGGTGGTCGAGATGGTGCGACAGAACCCGGCACTGCTCGCGAAGCTCCAAGAGGAGAGCGCTCGCGTAACGGCGCCCGACGCGGGGGTCCCGCGGCCGGACCTCTCGAAGTACGACGTCACGAAGCCCGACGACTACATCAAGGCCCAGATGGAGCTGGCCGACTACCAGGCGAGCCTCTCGGCCGCGCGGTCCCGCACCGCGGTCCGGGAAGAGATGGACACCGACCGGCGGAAGCGCGCAGCCGAGGAGCGGGTTGCGCGCGTCAAGGCCGCGGTCGGGGAAGAGAACCTCGACGACTACGCGCAGTTCGAGCGGAATCTCCGCGAGGACGACGTGGTCGCGCTCTACAAGCAGCAGAGGGAATCACGGATCCGGGCCGGCATCGAAGAGGTGCGGAACGGCCCTGGCAACGCCCCGCCTAGCGGGGGATCTGCGGCAGTCGCTCCCGGCACGCCAGCCGGCACGAAGGCGCCCGACCTGGACGACATCTCCAGGATCAACGCGAGCGTCATCGGGCCGGCGAAGGGCGATCGGGTGAGGATGTTGCAGCTCTCCTAGACGGCGCGGCATAGGAGCAGCCAATGCCCGCGACGGTCGTTACCGGCGGTGTCTCGACAGGGACGATCGCCGTAGAGCGAATCAAGACGCTCCGCATGGAGCAGATCATGGAGCTGGAGCCCTACAAGACCACGGTCCTCTATCTGATCACCGCGTTCGGCTGGAAGTCCGTCCCGAGCTTCCGCTGGGACTGGCAGGAAGAGGTCAGGGCGACCGCCCACTGCCTCGTCAATGGGGCAGGCCAGGTGTGGTCCGATACTGGCGTGGCCTCGCAGCCCACGGTCAACCTGATCGTGGACAACCCGGGCTCCGCG
>ERZ1292629.2235-Hain-H43-01um-R1-2235-length-16730-cov-22_pt1 | contig 11796 bp, 8 predicted proteins | sample MGYA00564399_ERZ1292629 | MGnify/ENA primary metagenome ERZ1292629 (study PRJEB36523, sample SAMEA6512636) | groundwater metagenome | collected 2019-01-08 | study: AquaDiva: Metagenomics assemblies of 32 groundwater samples | reverse complement strand
GGGGGGGGGCGGGGGGGCGTCTCGTACTGTTGCGACCACGGAGTCGGCGAACTGGGCGCTCCGCCCGAACCGCCCTGAAGGCTAATCGGCTGCGATGCAATAGAATTTGTTTGCGACAGAGCGTCAACAGAATAATACCTGAAATATGTACCGCTGGTTATTTGGTAATTAACCGTGGCGGAGTAAACAGTAGTTGGGGCGCAAGAATCAGTTGTGTCGGTGCAATAATAGGTGTATGTGCAGCCAGATCCGCTTGTATCGGCGCAGGTCAGAGTTGAATTGATAGAATTGCCGTTCCTGGCTATGCTAATAATAGTAACCGGGGCTGTGGCGTCTATTTTTACTGTTTTTGAAACTGTGGTTTGAGTATTGCCTGCGCTGTCCTGCGAGGCATAGCGGAAATAACTGGTGCCTTCAGTAGATATTGTAACTGCGACAGTGTACGAGGTTCCCGAGGCCGGGTCGCAGGTGTTTTCCGTGTCAGCGCAGTATTTTGTCCAACTCACTCCGGAAGCGGCATCAGCCGGGGTGAGTGTTATCGTCTGGTTTGAGCTTGTCCAAACGTTATTATTTGAAAAATTATCTGTGGTGGTCGGATTAGCGGTGTCTAATGTAAAGCTGCCCATTTGCGTCCAGCTTGAAGTCAAGACTCCGTCATTATTCTGAGCACACCAGTAGTATGTAGCGTCTGCTCCGATTGATGAAGTTGGGGTGTAGCTAGTGTTCTCGCTATTGGTTGAAGTTGCAGAGGATGTTCCGCTTGCAACAATGTCTGTATTATTCACGCAGTTAGCAAGAGAAGAAGACGATATTCTATAGTTGGTTGTGCCTGTGTCATTTGCGTCTGCGTCAGAGTAACTGACTGATAAGGCGGGCGTGGTGTCTACGGTGTAGCTGGCATTGGCTGGAGAAATTAAGGTTGGAGCGCTTGGGGCCGCGTTAGTAGACAAAGTGTATGTCAGGTTTTCGTTGGTTGCGGCAGTGTCTTTATTCCCCGGCGTGTCTTGACAGGCGATATACACACTCTTTGAACCGTCTGCTCCGAGGTCGGCTAATGTGCAGGACTGGGAAGTTGTGCCGTCGCCCGTGCAATTAGTGTTGTCTGACATACTGTCGTATGTCTCGTCAGTAGTTGAGGCATAACAGTCTCCGTTTTCGCTGAGGGTGAAGGTAATTGTCGGAGTCGCGTCGTCTATTGTTGAGCCCGAAGCCGGGCTGAAACTGGATGGGACGGGCGGCGCTGTATCCAACGTCAAAGTATATGAATCGTTGGTTGCTATTGTGTCTTTGTTGACAGAGGCGTCGGTGTCGTCTTCGCAGGCAATATAAATAGTTTTAGCTCCGTCAACTCCCAAATCACCCATCGTGCAGGAATGCGAGGTTGAAGTGCCAACTGTGCAATCAGTGTCGTCTGACATCTGGTCAAAGGTCTCGTCTCCGTCTGCGCTGGCAAAACAATCAGCTGTTTCATTGGTGCTAAAAGTAAGGGTAGGTGTGGAGTCAACGGTTGTAGAACCAGAAGCCGGAGAAAAACTGCTGGTTGTGGGAGGCGTGGCGTCAATCTCCATTGTGATTGCTTCGTTGGTTGCTATTGTGTCTTTGTTGCCCGGCGTATCTTGGCAGGCAACATAGATTGTTTTGCTGGCTGACTCTGCCAGTGTTCCCATCTGACACGATATTGATGTTGTTCCGTCGCCCGTGCAGTTAACATCAGTTGACATATCGTCATAGGCTTCGTCTGTTTCACTTGCATAACAGTCTCCGTTTTCATTAAGGGTAAGAGTGATTAAAGGAGATGTGTCAGAGGTTGACCAAGTTGAAGCGGTGTCTCCTCCGACTGCGGTAACTGTGGGGGCGGGCGGGGTGGTGTCTAATGTGTAAGTCAAACCCTCGTTGGTGAGCGCCGTATCTGCGTTCGTTCCGTCTGTGCAGGCAATGTACACGCTCTTTGAGCCATCAGCTCCAAGGTCTGGGGTGGTACAGGACTGGGAGGTTGTGCCACCGCCTGTGCAAAGGGTATCATCCGCCATATCTGCGTATGCTTCATCGCCGTCCAAAGACAAATAGCATGTGGCATTCTCGTCTGTGGTAAAAGTAATAGTTTGCGTGGTGTCGGTGATAGTGGAAGCAGAGGCAGGACTGATACTGGAAGGAACAGGCGGGGTGGTATCTGGGACAGTATAATTGACAACCAACCTAGGATCACCATTTACCTGTTGGCCCGTGGCAAAAACCTGTATATATTCACCAGTAGAAGGAGTCAAAGAACTAATATCTCTTGAGCTTACAAGGGCAAGTTTTGTTTGTGCCCCAGCTCCTATTTGTATCCAACTTAATCCATCAACACTCAAGGCAATATCGTTATAGCCGCCGGTAATGAATCCAGATGTATCAAAAGTTCCCCCGCTACCCGAGTATTGTGAATAGAGATAATCTCCAACTTCTAATGGGTCGTGTGGATAAGTTGGCTGGCCGTTTTGAATAGTAATATTAAAATCTTGACCTGAAGTATCGACATAGCCATAAAGGCTTAATGTAGCAGAAGTTATTGTCGCATTACTTGGAATAGAAGATGTATCAAAAAAGACAAAACCGCGATATATATATTTTGTTGTACTTACAATCCTTTGCCCTATAATAAGACCGCCAAAAACGGTTCCTGTGGTCGCATTGTGAGCTGTTGAATAACTAGTTGAGCTTTTAGTAAGAGTATCATCGCTGGAACTTGAATAGCCTGTATATGGACTCGGGTCAACAATGTAATCAAAATCAATTAAAACCTGTCCTGAGTCAGCCTGGACTGCATCTGGGGTGTTGCGGAAAAACAAAAGAGATTCTGTATCAAAAGAGAATAAGAAAAATATCACAGTCAGGCAAATTCCAATTTTTAATTTCCAATTTTTAATCAATTTGTTGAAATGCTTTAATTTGGAATAAACGGGTTAGATGAATTTATTAGTTTCACCTTTGTTTTGTATAAATTCTCAAAAGCCTTTTTGTTTATTTTGTTTCCGTTCCACTTTATTTCAAAGGCAGATATTTTCTCGTTTTCTTTTACAATCAAATCAACCTCGCTGCCGGATTTTGACCTCCAAAAATACAAACTGATTTTCTTGCCTGAAAGCAAGTTCTTTTTTGCGAATTCCGATATAACCCAATTTTCCCAAAGCTTGCCTATGTCGGGCCTCATGGGGCTGAAAGAAAATTCTTTTAAAATTGCGTTTCTTATGCCATTGTCCCAAAAATAAATTTTTTTGTTTTTGCTTATTTCTTTCCTCTGGTTGGTGCTAAAAGCGGGCAAGCGGAATATGACAAATGTTTCTTCTAAAAGTTCCAGATATTTCTCCACGGTTAGTCTTGAAATTCCCAAATTTGTGGAAAGTTCATTTACAGACGCTTCCGAGCCAACTTGATGAGCCAAAAGCTCCAATAATTTAAAAATTTTTTCAGTATCTTTTAAGGCCCCAATCTGCAGAATGTCTTTTAAAAGATAGTCTGCCGCTAAATTCAGCAAAAACGATTCTTTGTCGGGCGATAAAATAGCTCCGGGATATGATCCGTATATAACCGACTGCAATAAAACACCTTTAATCTGTTCTGAAAATTTAACCGCAAGATCTTCGGGGCTAAATTGATCCGAATACCACGACTGCGCAGACACTATTTCTTTAAAATTTAATTGGGGGAGAAATATTTTTTCATTCCTGCCTGTAAGCGCCTCTGCGGACTGGTTTAACAAATTCATGCTCGACGACCCTAACAATATTATTTTTGAGGCAATGCCAAAATCATACCAGCCCTTTACAATGCGCGATGTTTCTTTTAGCCTTTGAGCCTCATCTATTACTAAAAAATCCGGCTCGCCAAAACCCTTGATTACTTCCATCGGAGACAGTGAAGAAAGGGCCAAAAATTTTGCTTTTTCGGGCGCAATATCTAAGTTCACAAAAACAGCTTTTTTATCCTGTAAAAAATGCTCCATCAACGTCGTTTTGCCAACCTGTCTTGCCCCTAAAACCAGTAAAATTTTGTTTGATGATAGCCACTTTTTTAAATTGCTCTCAGCCTCTCTTTTTATATACATAACCTTATTTTCTTAATTACTGTATACTATAGTATACAAAATATACTATATTTTTGCAATATATCAATACCCCGGCACCACCTTCAAATCAAACATGTCAGTTGGTATTTGCAGGTTGGTAAGGTATATTTTGTAGGTGCTCTCTGTTGTAATCGCCGGGAATGTGGCAATTTTAGGGCCTTGGGTGGTGTTTCCGTCTGCATCAGTGTAAACCGGATAGACTTCAATTGTCGGGTTACCGATGCTCTCTGTATTTGGCCTGGCATATATAGTTATATCTTTTGTGCTGTCTAATACCTGTTCAAAAGTTACTCTGACATAGTTATCCTGGGGCACAGTGGCATAAGTATTTGTGTCCCAAGTGCCCTCTTTTGTTACTACCTGGTCGTAGATGTCCTCTAGTATTTCTTGGTTCTGGTCCAACCAGAAAGCTTTTGAGATATAAATAATTTCAAATATCTGATCTGACAAGTGCGGCACTGTCCACTCAACATAATCCAGCTTTCCGTTGTCGTTGAGGTCAAAAGCAGTAAAAGTGATGTCTTGGTTGCTTTCATTGACCCACTTAATTTTGATTTTGTCTTCCTGACCTAATTTGTAAATTTCGGGAATGGTGGTGTGAGCGAGAACATTGGTAACCTCCGGCTGGCTTGCAAGACAATCTTGGTACACCGCCTCCGCCTTCGCCCCGCTTAGCGGGGCTTCGGCGGACATGTCAGCTTCTAGAGGCCCGACCTCCGCGGAACCTGAAACCGCAGTTTCGCCCGCTGCGGCGGGCTCAGGAGATCGGGCCTCTCCTGGCTCTGCGCTTTGATCCTCGGACCCTTGAAACAATTCTATTGCTGAAATTTCCACAACAGGAGTCTCTGGAGTCTCTGGAGTCTCTTGGAAGGTCAGACCTTCCAATTCTTCGGTTGGGTTTTCCGGGGTTAGGATTGCTTTATCAAACTGATCGACCTCGGGCGTCGAACCAACTTCTGCTTCCGTCTCTGGCTCCGGCTCGACTTCCGTCGTTACATTTTTGTCATTTGTATTTTGGTCATTTGAATTTGTTTCGGATTTCTGATTTCGTGCTTCGGATTTATTCTCCTTCTCTTCTTGTTTTTCTTCCTTAGCCGCTTGTTCGTCTATTACTGCTTCCTTCAAGCCTGCTGTAAAAAATTTAGTGATTGACGCGATTATGTTTTTGAATCCGTTGAGCAGTCCAGCCGGGGACAGTACTGTGGTTCGGACTACAGGACTGGGATTTAAACTTTCGCAGTCCACTTTTTCTGTTTCGTTTGACGACACCGTAACCATTTTACCGGTGTCTGTTTCTTGTTCTGTGATAGTTGGAGCCGGGGTATCGTAAGTAACCTGAACATAGTCGTCGACGCCCGACGTCGACGGAACTTCTAGAGGCCCGCCCTCCGCGGGAACTGAGGGCTCTATCGGTTCTGGCGGAGTTTGTGAAATCTCGGGCGAGATTACATCGGGTTCTTGTTTGTCTTTTGTTTCTTGTTTTTCTTCTTTCGTTGCCTCGCCCTGAGCTTGCCGAAGGGTTTCTTTTGTATCTTTGTCTTTTGTTTTATCTTCCGTTGTGGCTACGATCGTAGTCACAGAGGAAGATGGTATTTCAACTGCTTGGTTAGAAAGATCCACTATTATTGTGTTTTGTATTTCTGTTGTTGGAAGCTGGACTTGCGCTGAGCCCGCCGAAGTGTCGACCGGAGGCGGAGCAATCTGTTCTGCAATTTGCTCTACTGCATCAATAACCGCGCTTTCCAAGTCAGCCAAAAAATAACTATTAACAGCGCTCAATACCCTAAACACCAACTCCTTAGCTTCCATCAAGCCCGCTGTGTTGGTGGACTTAAAATTTATGCCTGCTAAATCAAGATTAAACCTGCCTGCTAATTGCTTTCTGTCTTGCGTGGTGAGCTGGGCGGCTGGGTTAAGAACGACGGCGTTGGTAATTTGCTCTGCTTGTTGTTTTGAGATTACGGATACTTTAATATGTTTGGCATTCTTGGGAATTATGAGGAGTTTTTGATTTTCCGTAATGTCTGATTTTTCTATGAGCTTGGTCCACTGAATCGCCGGGCTATTTTTTCCCGCTACTGCCGCTGTGAGTTGTTTGGTGTTGATTGATTGGTGGTTGATTAGCTGCGCTGTGTTTAGTTTTTGCGGCGGGAAGACAATTGTTTGTATGGCGATGGCAAAAAATAAAAACACTGCAAACACAAAAATTCCCTGCGCCGCAAAAGCGGGCTTGAACGCCAAGGGATATTTTGTGTCTTTCAATATTGTGACTTCTCTGCTTAGAATTTCTGCAATTTGCTTTTTGTTTTCAAAAATAATCTGCCGTACGATTATTCTAATGTTCTTGGGAATTCCAAAGCTTGTCTGAAGATTTTTAAAATATCCGTTGCATAATTCTTCTGTTTTAGCTTTCAGATCGGCTTTTACTTCTCTAAAATAATTATCTGCAACTAAAGATTGTTTCGCGAGGCTGTCTATACTGTATGCGCAGGTAAGCGTATTTTTTAGTTTTGCTGCTTTTTTTCCGAGACTGCGGGAAACACTTTTGAAATACTTTGAAATTGTTTTGTGAAACGCAAAAAATCTCTGTGTTATGTTAACAGAAAATATCTTCCTTGATACTCTTTTTTTAGGAAATTCTTTCTTCACAAAATATCTATTAAAATATTCTTTAATTTTAACATGAATATTTAAACAAAAAAACCAGCCAAAGCTGGGTCAAGTGTGGATAACTTTTTGATGCGCCGTCCCGCTTCAATTTTCTCTGTTGCCGCTTTTTTTGTTCTAATAATAGTCTCTGACTTTTTTAAGCTCTCCGTGTTTTCGCAATTTTTCCAAAGCTTTTGCCTGAATTTGCCTAATTCTTTCCCGTGTTACCCCGAACTCCTCGCCTGTTTCTTCCAAGGTGTGCATCACCCCGTCTTCCAAGCCAAATCTCATTCCCAAAATTTTTAATTCTCTTGGAGTCAAATCGCTTGAAATTTCCTTTAATCTGTCTTTCAAAAGTTTTCTAGCGGCTTCAGTGTTTGGCGCAATAGATTTATCATCTTTTATAAATTCCGCCAAAACGCTGTCCTGTTTGTCTTTATCTTCTCCAACCGGCGTTTCCAAAGAAACTGCTTTCTGGGCAATTTTTCTTATGTGGTGCACTTTTTCAACGTCTAGGCCCATTTCAGCCGCAATATCTTCTGCCAGCGGTTCTCGCCCAAGTTCCTGCAATAAATTTTTTCTTACTTTTGTGTATTTTGAAATTGTTTCAATCATGTGCACAGGAATTCTGATTGTCCTTGCCTGATCTGCCAAAGCTCTTGTAATAGACTGCCTAATCCACCAAGTCGCGTAAGTTGAAAATTTATAGCCTTTTCTCCAATCAAATTTTTTAACAGCCTTAAACAAGCCCAAATTTCCTTCCTGAATTAAATCAAGCAAAGTTAAATTTGGCGAGCGTCCAACATATTTTTTTGCAATAGAAACAACCAGCCTCAAGTTAGCTAAAGCCAATTTATTTTTTGCTTCCTCGTCATCCATTTCAATCTTTTTAGCCAACTCTTTTTCTTCTCTTGCCGTTAAAAAGGCTGACTTGCCTATTTCTTTTAAATACATCTGAATTGGGTCAATTTTTCCTAAAATGGGTTTTTTGCCTTTCTTTTCTTTTTTAGTTTTTACTTCTAAAAATTCTTGCATTTCTTTCACCTGCACTCCCTTTTCTTTAAAAGAATCGTAAATTTTTTCAAGCCCTTCAATGTCCCTTTCTATGTTGGGACAGGCATACAAAATTTCCGAAGTTGTAACAAAACCCCGCTCCTCGCCTTTTTTCAAAAGTGCTTCTATTTGTTTTGGGTCTATAACAGATTTTTTAACTCTTGTTATTTTTTTTGACTTGCCTCGCCGTAGTTTTTTACGAAGGCGGGTTTTTTTATTTTTTTTCATGATGTAATTCTTTTGCTTTTTTATCGAACTCTTTTAAATATTCTTCTCGCTGATTTAAATCATCTTTTATAACGCCCGAGAGTCTGCCTAATTCGTTTTTCAATTCTAGCCTTTTTAGCTGAAAAAGGCAAAGTTCTAACTCTTTGGCGCCGTCATCTTCAAACTCTTCCTCATCTGCAAAAAAACAAGTTTTTGAAATATTTTGGTATTCTTCTGACTTTGAAATATCAGCAAAAACAGCTTTTAATTTTTCTTCTGCGCCAGAATCTTCTGATGCAAAAATAGGGGCAACGGATTTATTCAAATTTTCTAAAAAATTTTTGTTATTTTCAGAAAACAAGCAGAAATCACTCTCTTTTATTAAGTTAGAACAATAAGGGTTTTTAAAAATTAAGGAAATAATTTTATCTTCCAAAAGTTTTTTTCTGCCACCGGCCGCCGGAGTTTTAACGAAGACGGGTTGGCTTATATTTTCAAGCTTAACACCTTTCAATTCTTCAATAATGGCCTCGTCCCTAATATCTAATTTTTGCGATAATTTTTGTATCCAGTGCGATTGCTCAATTTTATTCTGAATTCTTTTTATAGCCGGCAAAATTATCCTGCCAATTTGTTTTTTCCCCTCTGGAGCATTTTTATCGAATGCGGAAAAAGCAGAGTCAAAATAATAATCCATTATTGATCTTGCTTTTTGAACAGAATCTTCCCAATTTTTTGGATTTTCTAAAATAATTTCTGCGGGATCCTTTGCTCCAGAATAAGTATCTGTAACTTTAATATTAAAACCCGCAGTTTCTGCCAAATTTATTCCCCTTTTGGTTGCGGTATCTCCGGCTAAATCCATGTCAAAGGCTAAAATTAAATTATCAGAATATCGCTTTAATAAATTCAAATGCCTATGAGTTAGCGCGGTTCCAGAAACCGCCACAGTGTTTTCAAATCCTGCTTGATGACACATTATAGCGTCGGTGTAACCCTCTGTCAAAACACAATGATTTTTTTTTCTTATAGAAATCTTTGCAAAATTTATTCCGTAAAGAATATTGCTTTTGTCATATAAAATTGTTTGCGGAGTATTTATATATTTTGCCCCGACAAAAGCTTCTGCATTTTGACGGGCAGACGTTTCTTTGAAAATTCTGGCTCCAAAGCCCACCGCCTGAGAGTTTGAATCAAAAATAGGAAAAATAATTCTACCTCTAAATCTGTCGTAAGGATCGTTACCTTTTTCTGATTTCACAGCCAGCCCTGCTTTTACAATTTCTTCTCTTTGGTAGCCCCTGCTAACCAAAAAATCTGAAAGCCCCTGCCAAGTGTCCGGCGAATAGCCCAATCTCCATTTTTTAATGCTCTCTTCTGTAATACCCCTTTTTAACAAATACTCTTTTGCCTCTTTGCCGACAGCGCTTGCCTCTAACTGCTTTTCAAAAAAAGAACTTGCTAAATTGCAAATTTCATACAGTCTTTTTCTTTCACTTATTATCTGGGGATTTTCCCTTTTTAATTCTACTCCAGCTTTTGCCGCTAAAATTCTTAACGCGTCGCCAAACTCTACCCCTTCAATTTTTTTTACAAATTCAAAAATATCGCCGGCAACCGAACACCCAAAACATTTAAACATCTGCCTTGCAGGACTTACAAAAAATGACGGCCCTTTTTCAGAATGAAACGGGCAAATGCCCCGGTAATTTACGCCAGTTTTGGTGAGTTTTATGTAACCGCCGACAACATCAAGAATGTTTAACTTGTTTTTAATTTCCTCAATTTGAGAGTCTTGCATCGTTGTTTATCTTACCACTCTGGGCTCAATAAATGCAAATGCAAATGGTCAACAAGCTGGCCACCTTCCCTGCCAACATTAAAAAGTAATTTATATCCCTCAAGATTTTTTTCTTTTGCTATTTGTTGCGCCGACAAAATTAATTCCCCAACCAATTCTTTATCAATCGCTTGCAAATGTTTTACAGACTCAATATGTTTTTTAGGAACAATTAAAATGTGAACTTTTGCTTTTGGATTTATATCGTTAAAAGCAATAATTTTATCGTTCTCAAAAATTTTCACAGACGGAATTTCTCCAAAAATAATTTTACAGAAAATACAATCGCCCATATTAAGTAAGCGAGGCAAATATTTTTTTTCGAAGCTCTACGTGCGAAGCGAGTATGCGCGGAGAAAAAAATTTATTTGCCGAGCGTAATTTTACCTGACCTTATAAGTTAAAGATACTGTTGACGTAACCTCTTGTTCGCCAGCCTGTATGTCTGGAGCAGCGCTGGCTGCTTTTGACAATACAGTCTCTCCCATTACGTATGGAATTGGGTAATTATTATACGAGCTTTCTTGCACATCAATAACTTTACCAAGTTTTAACCCAGAATTTTTTGCCATTTCAGCTGCCTTTTGCTTTGCTTGCTCAATTGCTTTTGCCCTTGCTTCAACTTTTGCTGTTTCTGGGTCATCAACCGTAATTTGCAAATTACCAACATTATTCGCTCCGTTTACTGTTGCGGCATCTAACACGCTGCTTATTTTATCAAAATTTCTAACTTTTACTGTTATTTGCTGATCTAAAGAATAACCTGTCAAATTGTTTCCGCTTCTTTCTGTGTAATTATAAACCGGGTATAAATTATAGGCTGTAGTTTGAATATCTTTTGCTTCTATTCCCAAATCTTTTACCGCCTTAATAATGACATTCATCTTTTCATTATTTTTATTCACGGCATCATCGCTCTTTTTTGCTTCGGTTTTTACTCCAAGAGCAATTATGGCAACATCGGGCTTAACAAATACTTTGCCTTCTCCCGATACAACAATTGTTTTTATGTCTTGATTTGGCAAAACTGCAAACGTATAAAAACCCATATCTAAAACTAAATATCCAACTACTCCAATAACTATGGCTAAAATTAAATAATACAATCTGTTTGATAAATCGAATTTTTTAACCTGCACTGAGTCGTTAGACGAATGTGTTTCTTCTTGCATATTTTTATTGAGCATACACGATTTTCTACGATCGTAGAAATTTGTGAACACTCGACTAATTATTACTCCGTGGTTGCTCCATCAAACTCGCCAGGTGATTAACACCTGACGCCCCGTGTTTATCACGGGGCGGGCTATTCAGTAGTACTCCCATCAAATTCAGGACTATTCTCTTCTGCCTCTGCTTTTGTGGCTCTCACAACTCCATCTTTATGGTGAGCTGGAGAATAAATTGTATAAAGTTTTAAATCTTCTGTTTCTGAAACATTTATAATATTATGTTCAGCTCCCACCGGCACAACAATTGCCGAACCGTCAGTTATATCATATTCATTTCCGTCAATAATGCATTTGCCGTTGCCTTTTTCTATTCTAAAAAATTGGTCGTTTTCATTATGCGCTTCCATGCCAATTTCTTCTTTTGGTTTCAAAGACATCAGCACCAATTGGCTGTGCTTTGAGGTGTACAGCACCTTGCGAAAATTTTCATTTTCCAAAGTGTCTTTTTCTATATTTGAACTAAATCCTTTCATATTTTTTTATTTTATTAATAATATTTATATTAGTGATCGTGCGGACCTTCCCAAAAAGAATGACAGTGATAACCACTCCAACCTATGTGGCAATTCCATATCTGAAAATTAGAAATTATAATAAACGATACGATTGCGATTATAACCAACCAAAATCACCATTGCTTAGTTAAAAATAATAAAAAGTCTAAAACCATATTTTAAAAAATTAATAATATTTATGCGTGGCGAATGCGG
>ERZ1292629.3639-Hain-H43-01um-R1-3639-length-11798-cov-4_pt1 | contig 11798 bp, 14 predicted proteins | sample MGYA00564399_ERZ1292629 | MGnify/ENA primary metagenome ERZ1292629 (study PRJEB36523, sample SAMEA6512636) | groundwater metagenome | collected 2019-01-08 | study: AquaDiva: Metagenomics assemblies of 32 groundwater samples | reverse complement strand
CAATGGGAATAAAGCTAACAACAATATTGGCAAAGCAACAATTAAAGCAATAGACAAATAACTAAAATTAAAACCCAAAAAATTAATTTTTTCATTTCTTAATTGTTGTAATTCACTGCTATCCTCTAAAACATTAGTCTCTCCATAACCGCTCGGTCTTTTGACTAATAAAGAATTCCCGTATAAATAAACTAATATTGGTAAAATTAAATTATAAAGAAAAAATAAGTGGTACCATTTTACAAGTCCGCCCAAAAACGCCCCAATTAAAGGAAAAATAATCAAACCAAGTATTGGTAAAATTATTCCTAACATGTGTAAAATAGTAATTGGGCTATTCAAATTATGTGCATAATGCATCATATTATCATAAGTAGAATCCAGCATAACTTGTAATGCTTTATCAAGTAAAGCAATTCTTTTCACCTCATCAACTTCATATAATGAACCCTCTATCAAATGAAAAGATTCTAAGAACTCTGGATTCCAATCCTTCCACTGATTCAAATAATGAGTTAAAGAATCCTTAACACTATTAAAAGTTCCAGTCTCAACATCCCAATATACTTTCCTTAAATCATAACCCAAAGGATAACCTAAATGATTTGCAGCAAATCTAACAGCATTTTCTAAATTTGAAGTATGTCTCATATACATAACAACATACAAAATACACATAACCATCTGATTGCTAGCTTTTAATCTCCAGCGAGTAGCCAGTGAATTCGGATAATTATTAAAAAACAAAAACAAACATAACCCTAAGATAAACAAAAATAAAACTAAAAACAAATTAAGTTTGTGAAAAATAAATTGGGTTAAAAACCCGATAACAACTGCTAAAAAGACAAAAAGTAATAAAACAGTTGTAGAAAAACCAGTAACTTCATTTGAAGTAATTTGTAATTTAGTAACACGAATACTCTCATTTAATTTTTTTTCATCTTTTTCTTTTGGTTTAATAAAACGAAACCAAGAAAAATTCTTAACTAACTTTTCATATAAACTAAGTTCCCCACCAGCAAGTTCTTTAGTAAAAATTTCATACTCTCTTGTTTTTATCCCGCCTTTTTCAAATTGTTCAATGTCTTTTTTGAGTTTGTCGCTATACTTATCTAAAATTTTTTTAATATTGGGGTCCAATAAATCACCTCATACTTCTCTTTCTTATAATTTTTTTTAACCAGTCATCCCATTCAAAAAATATCCTTTTACTATCCAAGTAACCAACATCCTTATTAACACTATCACTTATTTTATGAAACATATCATTAGATCTAACAACAAACTTGGCTTCCAATAAATCAATCATATTCGCCTTCTTTGCTCTATCAACTAATGTTTCCTTAATTTTAGTTCTTAACATCACATTATCCCAAACCGCATCCCAATCTCCAACCCATGCTTTGACATTACCAGCAATATTTTTCAAAATATCAGAATCGCCATTCATTAAATCTTCTGTGGGTTCCAATAAATCTTTTTTGGGGTTATATTTCATTAAATCAACAAAAGCTTTTTCTATTAACGGGTCCTGTTCCCAGTGTTTTCTAACCTCAGTAATTTGAATTACTCGTCTCCACCTGTGCAATCCATCAGCACTCCTCACAGGATTTGTAATAACAATTATGTCCGCAGCTTTAAACGACGTTCTAGGAACTTCTAAATCATTAACAATTCTATCAAAAACACCATACGGGCTATCACCATGAATTGTTCCAGCAACAACATTAGCTAAAGCACCAATTCTCATTGCTTCAAATAAAGCTTTTGCTTCTAAACTTCTAACTTCACCAACAATTAAACTACTATCTCCAAATCTCAAACTCGTCCTTATACCTTCATCAGCAGGAAATTCTGAACTGCCTTTAGAAATAGCAGATCTAACCTTCATTGATTGAATATTATAACCCATTTTCCTTAAATATTCTGTTGGCAATTCTAATGTATCTTCTAAAGTTATTAATCTATATCTCCTCATAACCTCAACCATCATACTGCCAAGAAAAGATGTTTTACCACTGCTTCTTGTTCCAGCAACAATCATCGTTCTAGCACCATCAATTAAAAAACTGATTAAACCCGCACCCAATGGACTAACCATGTTATTATTGATAAACAAAGGCAATGTCCAAGGTTGATCTCTATGTCTTCTAAAAGAATACGCATAACCCCACGGACTTAAAGGATTAGTCATTATAGATACTCTCGCTCTGGCACCAGATAAACTTAATTCTGTATCTAAAACCGGGTTAGCTTCATCTAAGGGTCTTCCACTCAACATCCTAAATTTAGATGCCCAACCCTGAGCATCTTCACTGGAAGGGATAATATTAGTAACACAATCATCATAATCCTGATGCACAACATAAATAGGTGTTTGTCCAATCGGTCCATTAACACTAATATCTTGTATTTTTTTATCTTGTAATAAAACTTCAATTAAACCAAAACCCACAGTATACCTTAATAAAATCTTAGATAATTTTTTTATATCACTATAATTTAATTTTAAATTTTTTTGTTCTGCTAATTCTTGTATCAAATCGCCACCAATATTAAAAAAAGTTTGTCTCATCTTATCAGGTTCTAAGAATTCTTCTGCTTTTGGTTCGTGTTTAGTTAAAACAGTCCTAGCTAATTCCAAAAGTTCATATTCACTTTCATTTAATTTAAATTCTGGTGGTGTTAAATGATATAAATATTTTACATCCCCAGGTATATCAAAAATAGTAATATCTGTTTCTCCCTTGATACCATAAGAATCTAATTCCTCCCCATTTAATGGTTGTTGAGCCATTAATTGTGTAAACATAAAATTAGGTGTTATTGTCGATCTAAACAGTTTTTTATAAACATCTCTATTGCCAAGTTCATAACCATCTAAATACGGTTCTGCAATTCTCATTAATCTAGTTTTACCCAATAAACCAATTAAATTATTCAATAGATTTATATGTGCATCCCTATACTTTAATAAAGTTGAATTTGTTTCTTTATCTTTATGTATCTGTTCCTCTCTTAACATTCGTTTTAATTCAACATAAGCACCCAAGGGATCAGTTCTCAACAAATTAAATAAAATATACCTCAAATCATTATAAAAAGAAGAAAAAATATTAAAATCGTCCATAGAAACCCCAAATATGCGTTTTTGTTTTACTAAATAATTATATAAATTAGCAATTTCTATTAGTTTTTGTGTGTCATCATACCCATAAGAATAATTTCTTTTACCAACAAAAATAATTCTTTTTATAGAAGGTACTGTAACCAATTTACCTATAATACTGCCCATACAACTACTATCCGCTTCTAAAGAAGGGATATAAGTAACATACTCCACATCAATTTTTAGAACTTCCTCATTGCCCTCTTTAACAACTACGTATGCGCCCTCACCTTTTTTTTCAATAGAAGCCATATTACCACTTACATATGCTAACATAAGTTTTATTACTACTCGAATAATTTATACAATAAACTAGTATTAAAATAGTTTTCGTTTATTTAAAATGGTCAATCAAGAATTTTCTCAAACAGAACAACCAGATATATCATCTATTTTATTATCACTCGATTCTAGAGTAAGAAGTTCTGAAACAAGGAATTTATTATTAAAAGAAAGGATAGAAATAACTGATAGGAACATGATACGGGAATATAAAAAAACACTAACTGAAATAAAAGACATTAATTTAGAAGTAAAACAAATAAAAAACGATATATCCAACATAAAAGATGCTTTAAAAAAAGTTACTAGAGAGTTAGATTTATTCGCAAGAAAAGAAAATTTAAAAATACTAGAAAAATATCTCCAAATATGGGATCCAATGAAATTTGTGACTCAGGATGAATTAAAAGAAATAATAAAAGAGAGGGGTATGTGATATGGTTAATAAATCAATAGTCGACCAAGTAAGAAACATGAAAATGCAAGGTCTAACAAATAATCAAATAATCCAAAATTTACAAAGGATGAAAGTAAATAATCAAGAAATATTTGACGCTATCAATCAAGCAGATATGAAAAACGCAAATCCATACAATAATGAATATCAACCAAGTGCTCTTAATATAAATCCAGATAATCCCAATGAAGAAATGCTTCCCGAAGCACCAATAGCTCCAGAAGCACCAGAACAAACAGAATATCAAGAACCTTATTCAGATTATCAAGAATACCCACAAGAATACTATCCCCCTCAAAATTACTATCCACAACAATCATCAAAAAATATGAATGAAGAAGAACTGGAATTACTTGCAGAAAAAATAATTTCAGAAAAATGGAGAACGCTTACTAAATCAACAGGCAATTTAAATACTTGGAAAAAAGAAATAGATTTTAATATAGTAACTATAAAAAGAGACATAGAAAACTTATCAAATCAAATAAAAACATTACAAGAAGCAATAGTTGGAAAGGTTCAAGAATACAATCAAAACCTAACAAACATTGAAACACAAATGAAATCAATGGAGATGGTGTTTGAAAAAATAATACCCCCATTAACCAGTAATGTAAAACAACTCTCCACTATAACAGAAAAATTAAAAGATAATAAGAAAAAATTAACTAACTCCTAGAACTCAGTAATCTTATTGCCTGCGAAGCTATTAATAATAAAAAAGCAGCTCCCAATACTTTTGGGTGGAATAGTATTTTACCAACAGTTACTGCAAAGCTCCCTCCTTCTCCCGTCTGTTGTTCTGTATAAATCCCAGATAATTGTTCTCCCCAAACAATACCTATGGCAATTATTAATAAGATAATTGAAACTGTTACAATAGTATACGTAAAGGCAGAACCCTGTGCAACTTCTCTTATAGTATCTGCAGGAACACCCATAAACATAAAGATTACTACAATAAACATTATAAAGAAAATTATTACAATAAACCAAGGTACTAAAAAATTAACAATAGCAACAGCTGATGGTGTAAGAACAAATAACAAAGCAATAACAAACGCAATTATGCTATTTAACCCAGTAGTGTCACTTCCTAAAATTTTTGTCTTTTCTAAAATTGCAAAGACTAATGTAAAAATAAAAATAAAAGAAAAAATTGGTAAAAAATACTGCCAAATTCCAATATCAATAACAGGAACTGCCATTTACCTGCCCTTAAGACCTTTATTTATTCCTTCAGATAATTTACCTAAGCTTTCTAAAACATTTGGGCCACCTCTACCCGGTTCCTTAGTAACGTACCATATTACTAAAATAAATACGAATATAGTTAATAAAACTGCTTTATCTTGGTCCTCTAATTGGAACCAATTTGGCCAATCTGCTGCATAATATGTAGGCACTAAAGCCCATATTATTCCAATTACAGAAACGATTGCAGCAATTGAAAACATAAATCCAGTCCACTCTCCGCCACCACCAAACAACCCAATCAATAACATCAACATCAAACCAATTACTATAAACAATGAAACCCTAGGTATGAATAGATTGATAATTTCAACGAGTGCTGTTTGAGAAACCAATAAAGCACCAATAACCAATGCCACTATAACATTAAAATTCTTCTTCTCTTTGCCCAATATCTCTGTCTTTTCTAAAACTGCAAAAACGATTGTAAAAACTAACAGGAAAGGTAGTAAAACATCAAAACCTCCTGCAGTATCAAACCAATCTACAAAAGAATTAAAATCTAAATCTCCAAATAAAGCCATACTCTCAATCCCCCTTTTTCTTATTTCCCCCACCAATAACATACCATATTGCTCCAAGGACAATCAAAAAGAATATTGCAGTTGGAATAACTGTTTTATCCCAATTAGAATTTATATAATCCAAAATTCCATTTAACCACCCCAATGCATCTAAAAAGATTGCTAAAACAGCAATAAAAACCACAAATAAAGCTCCCCCTTTATACCACATATTCTCAAATTTAATGCCTTCAGCACCCACAAAGGCACCAAACAACATTAAAAAGCTCAATATTACTATTAAAAATAAAGCCACATTAGGTAATGCTTGGTTGATTATAGAAACTAAACCAATCGCACCTACAAATAACAAACCAATAACAAATGCAACCATTGCATTTAAATTAGACCTATCTTCACCAAGTATCCTGGTTTTCTCTAAAACTGCAAAAACAATTGTGAAAACTAACAAGAACGGCAAAATAATATCAAAAAATCCAAAGGCTCTAAAAAAATCTATAGCATTGCTTAGTGTTGAAGCCATAAAAACTAAAAAGAGTATTTTGGTATTTAAAACTTATGGTTTTATTATTCGGATTCTTCCTCTGTATAAGAAGGAATTGCAGCTTTACTTATTATCATAACATCACCAATTGACTTAACTAGTTGGTGTGGAACAATAACACCCTTGGCACCACTTAAAACCTTACTTAAAAAAGAACTCTTAGTTGCTTTAACCCTCCAGCCAAAAACCTTATTGGCAGCAATTATTGATTCTTCAACCTCTCCAAAATAATCGCCAGTATCAGTATAAACAGCCATATCATAAATTTCACTTACTTTCTTTATCTTTAACATCATAATCCCTCCACAAAACAATAGCCTATCAAAATATTTTTAAGTATATAAATTTTCTTGTTTTTTAATGAGGGCATTTAAAAATATAAAATTGATTGGAACATCCCATGTAGCAATACAAAGTGTAAAAGAAGTAGAATCAATCATATTAAAAGAAAAACCAGAAATAGTTGCCCTAGAACTTGATAAAAAAAGATTTTATGTTTTAATGGCAAAAAATCCCAAAAGAAATTTAAAAATAAGTTCAATCGGTCTTAAAGGTTACTTATTTGCTAAACTTGGTTCTTGGATACAGCAAAAGATTGGTAAAGCAACTGGAATTCTTCCAGGAACAGAAATGAAAACAGCTATAAACCTGGCTAAAAAAACAGGTGCGTATATTTACCTTATAGATCAAGATATTGAGATTACACTAAAAAAACTTTCAAAAGAAATTACTTGGAAAGAAAAATTAACTTTTTTAAGAGAAATATTACTAAGTCCATTTTCAAAAAAAATAAAAATTGATTTAAGAAAAGTGCCAGATACAAAATTAATAGACACAATAATCCAAAAAGTTAAAAAACAATACCCCTCTATCTACAAGGTATTAATTAAAGAAAGAAACGAAATTATGGCAAAAAATTTATATAAACTTATGAGTAATAATCAAGATAAGAAGATAATAGCAATAATTGGAGCAGGTCATTTGGATGAAGTAAATAATTTACTAAAAGATTATGATAAAAAAACTTGAATTTGGAGAACGGGAAAAAAAACATATTCTGTTTTCTATTCTGATAATCAGTTTTGTTTTTGCATATAATGACAAATCAAAAACATTCCAGTTGGGTTACTGGTTATTTAATCTAATAAAAACAGCGATTATTGTAACAATAATCTTATTGATTTATGAATACTCCCATAAATATTTAGCAAAGAAATACAATGCAACAACCGAACACAAAATACTATCAATAAAACAATACGGTATAAAAGTAACAAGAAGGTTAAAAAAGGCAATGCCATTAGGAATAATCCTTCCAATATTAATAACCTTGCTATCCGCAGGTAAACTCTTTTTTCCATTAACAAATCAGTTAGAAATAAATTCTAAAAGAAAACATAGAATTGGAAGAAAATTTCAATATGTGACTAATTACGAATCAGCAAAAATAGCTGCTTTTGGTTCAACAACTATCATATTTTTTTCATATATTCTAAAAACAATTTCATTAATTACACCATTTACCTTTTCTTATACAATTTTAATAAGCAACACAATAGCAATTTTCTCCTTAATCCCACTACCAAAAACAAATGGTTCAATAATCTTCTTCGGTTCAAAAACATTATACGTCCTAACACTAACATTCATCATCATATCCGCATTATTAATGAATCAAGTAATGCCCATTATAACTCTTTTTTTCGCTGCAATTTGTGCATTTGTAACAACATTCCTTTATTTTTCAAAATTTGAAGTATAAATCACATTAAACTAAACAACCCTTTTTGAAATAACCAAATAACAAAAGTTAGGCCTAACAAAGGATAAAAATTAAAAAAGATAACAATAAAAAAGAAAATACCCGCAAAAAAATCTAAAAAACTGGCAAAATCTAAAGTAAATAAAAAGGGAATACTTTTTAAAATCAAATACACACCAAAAAACAAACCAATACCCTCACCTACACCTACCTTTAACAATAACAAACTTATTGCACTTAACAAATCCAAAATCCCAAAAACCTTGACTAACATAATCATTTCAAAATATAAAATTATTTAAAACTAACTAAAAATGTATAAAATAAAGGGATTCATACCGAGAACTTATCAGGAAAGTATAATAAAAACAGCAATAAACAACAATACCCTTGTAGTTTTGCCAACAGGAATGGGAAAAACAGCAATTGCTATAATGCTATCAATAGAGAGATTAAACAAGTTCCCAGATTCAAAAATACTAATTCTTGCGCCAACAAAACCATTATCAGAGCAACATCTACAAACATTTAAACAAAAAACGACAATAAATCCAGAAAAAATCATCCTATTAACCGGAATGATAAGACCAGAAATAAGAAAAGAATTGTGGAAGAATTCAACAGTAGTAATAGCAACCCCTCAAACAATAGAATCTGACTTAAAAAACAAAAGAATTTCTTTAGAAGATACAACTTTATTAATAGTTGATGAATGCCACAGGTCAAAAGAAAAATTTGCAAATACAATAGTCTCCCAAGAATATATAAAAAAATCAAAAAATCAAAAAATACTTGCCTTAACTGCCTCTCCAGGCTCAACAAAAAAAGAAATTGAAGAAATATGTAATAACCTGAACATTAATGCAATAGAAATAAGAACAGAATCAGACATAGATATAAAAGAATATATAAAAGAAAAAGAAACAGAATGGGTTTTAGTAGATCTTCCTCAAGAGTTCAAAGATTTAAAAAGCTTAATTGATGAATCATATAAAGACAAATTGAAAAAGATAAAACGATTGGGTTTCTCAAAACCATTAAATCTGATCAATAAGAAAGATTTACTTTTATTACAAAAAAGATTCCAAAATGAAATACTAGGTGGAAGTAAAACTGCTTTTTACTCTATTTCATTAATAGCACAAGCAATAAAATTAGAGCACGCCATAACTCTATTAGAAACACAGGGGATTAACCCATTAAAAGAATACTGGAAGAAATTAGAGATAGATCAGAGCAAAGCCGCCAAAAACATCCTAGATGAGATAAATATTAAAAAATCAATTTCTTTAACAAATACATTAATTGAAGAAAATTTTCAGCATCCAAAAACAGAAAAGTTAATTGAAATAATAAAAACAGAATTAAATAAAAATCCAGATTCAAAAATAATTCTTTTCGCAAACTACAGGTTTACAGTAAACGAATTGTTCTCAATTTTAAATGATATAGACAAAGCCAAACCAATAAGATTAATTGGTCAAAAAGAAGGTTTAACACAAAAACAACAAATTCAAACAATAACAGATTTTGAACAAGAACAATATAATATCCTAATCTGTACATCTATTGGTGAAGAGGGTTTACACCTGAGCACAGTAGACTTAGCTATTTTTTATGAAAGTGTACCGAGTGTAATACGGTCTGTTCAAAGAAGGGGGCGAGTTGGAAGAGTAAAAATTGGAAAAATAATTTATATAATAACAAGGTCAACAAAAGATGAAGCATTCTACTGGTCATCATTTCAAAAAGAAAAAAAAATGAAAGATATTTTACATAAAATGCAAAAGAAAAATAAAGAAGAACAAACGATATTATAAAAATGCAAACAATAATAGTTGATCAAAGGGAACGAAGTTCTGGAATTATAAAAGAACTTACAAAAAAAGATATCAAAATAGAAATAAGACAACTAGTTATTGCAGATTTTGTTATACAAACAAAAGATTCAGAAGGAAAAATAATCGACGTAGGTATTGAAAGAAAAACCACTAACGATTTCTTAAACTCTATTATAGACAAAAGATTGATAACCCAATTGATAGCTCTAAAAGAGAATTTTCAATTGCCCTTACTGGTAATCGAAGGTTCTGAAAATATTTATTCTTTGAGAAATTTCCATCCAAATTCAATAAGAGGTATGTTAGCATCAATAGCAATTGATTTTCAAATTCCAATACTTTTTACAAGAAACTTAAAAGATACAGCAGCTCTACTTGTAATAATGGCTAAAAGATTAGAAAAACCAATAAAAAATATCTCTTTATTAAAAAAACGTAAACCCTTAACACTAAAAGAACAACAGGAATACTTAATAGAATCCCTACCAGGAATAGGTCCAACCCTATCTAAATCCTTGTTAAAAAGGTTTAAAACTGTAAAAAGAGTAATCAATGCAAAAGAAAGTAGATTAATAAAAATCAAAAAACTTGGTCCAAAAAAGATACAAGAAATAAAAAAGGTAGTTGAAAGTGAATACACTCCTTAAAATAACAAATATTGTTTTTCACAAATGCTTCATCATTTAATAGGTAAATTAGTTATGAACAAAGACACTATTAATATTACAACAAAAAATAACAAAACAAAACTAGCCATTCTATCTCCTTTTTCTTTAATCTCTCTTTTCACTCAAAACACCTCCATTTAAGAGATAATATTCTTTTAATTTATATATTTTTTTATATTGTATCACTGTAATTCAAAAACCCCTAGATCTGTATACTCCGGTCCATCCTTTTTCAAATCGCTTTTAATTAAGTAAAATTCACTAATCAAAAATTCTTTGTTTTTAAGATTCACATTTTGTAGTTGTTCTAAAAATTTTTCTTTGTTTTTAATAAACTTAACTCTTCCTAAAGTTAGATGAGCACTAAATATTTCATCCTTATCAAACAACCCTAATATCTCAGAATCAATTTTTTGTTGTAATCCAATAACCTCCTTTGTCGGTTTTAAACTGACCCATACAACCTTTATATGTTTCTCATCAGGAAAAAAACCAACGTGATCTAAACCAACTTCAAAACGCTTAAATTTAATCTCTTTTAACACACCCATTATATCGGTTAATTTCTTATCATTTATTTCACCTAAAAATTTTAGAGTTAGATGTAAGTTTTTTTTGTGCACAAAATTTATTTTAGCATATTCGCTTTTAATCTCTTTTTGTAATTCAAACAAATAATCCTTAATTTCAATGGGTAATTTAATTGCAATAAAACATCTCATAAAAACTCCTTTAAAATTCTAACTGCTAAATTAATAGTGATATCGTTTTTATCTTTTTGGGGTATTACTTCAACCAGATCTATCCTTTTTAAATTTTTTAATAGTTTCAATCTTCTGACAAAATACAAAATTTCATTGCTGGTTAATCCACCGCTCTCTAAGTAACCAACGCCTGGGGCAAAAGCCGGGTCAACAACATCTATATCAATACTCAAATATAAATTATTAAACTTATTACACACTTCCATAATAATATCGCATATTTCTTTAACATCTGAATCAAAAATATCTTTCATATAAAAAACTTTTATTCTGTTTTTTTCTAAAAATTCTTTTTCGTTTTTGCTGACATTTCTAACACCAACTAAAATGATATTCTCTTTTTTAATTCTACCCTCTTCAATCAATTTTCTTAAGAAATCTTCATGTGTAGCAGTTTTAGTATAAACTTCACAATCAGGGTGAGCATCAAAAATTAATAACCCGTCAAAATTATTGCACAAACCATAAGTTATTCCATGATCGCCCCCAATAAAGATATCGCCATCAACTCGTTCTAGGTCCTTATATAA
>ERZ1292629.336-Hain-H43-01um-R1-336-length-49390-cov-14_pt3 | contig 11803 bp, 23 predicted proteins | sample MGYA00564399_ERZ1292629 | MGnify/ENA primary metagenome ERZ1292629 (study PRJEB36523, sample SAMEA6512636) | groundwater metagenome | collected 2019-01-08 | study: AquaDiva: Metagenomics assemblies of 32 groundwater samples | reverse complement strand
GGCGTTTATTTTTTACTATATCATAGCTCCCAAAAAATTTTCCTTCAGTGAAAAGATAAGTTTTAATATTGGTTATTAAATTATGTGAGCTTTCTCCCAAAGCAGGGCTAATCTTCATTTCTTCCATTTTTTAACTTAGTTTATCCTCTTTATAAAAATAATTATCATACCAAATATAACAAAATTATTCCAAAGAATGAATCACTGCTTTTTCCAATCCTCTAATTTCAACTCCTTTGCTTTTTTTCCCTGCTTGGTTGTGTAATCTTATCAGTTTTTCTTTCACTGATTCGTTGGGCATAAAATGAGCGTATGTTTTGTCTCTATTATGAATTGTGTATTCTAATAATATTATTGGTGCAGGCGTTTTACTTGCTATTGAAATTTCTTCGTCGGTTTCTTTAATCTCATAATTAAAAGAACGTTTATATTCTCCAACATAAATCCAGCCATCTTTTTCAACGCCCAATAATTTTCCTTCTGCCATTTTTTATTCAACACTCTTTTCCAATTTATCGCTCTCTTTGGAGAGAGCCGCCAGATTTTTTCTTATTCTTCTATAAATAGGATCTTTTTTGTCAAATCCTAGAAGCTTAACTGCTGCAAAATAGGTGTCAAACTTCAGAGTTCCAATCTCATAGTAAATAATAACTCCCTTGCCTTTAACCTCTCGTATTTCTGTATCTATGGATAAAATTCCTCTGTCTAAGCTTTTAATTGCATCACCAAGATGCCTTGGCATTTGATTATAATTTTCGACTTGACAAGAGTTTTCCTTCAAATACTTTTTAACTCTGTTTTCAAGATCATTTCCTTCTTGCTTAAAGAATTGAATTGGCTTATTTTTTTTCTTTTCATAAAGATCAGGCCATGCCCATCTCGCAAACTTATCTAAGTTAAATTTCTTCGTTCTAGTTTCCTTTACTTCAACTTCACCCATAATACTTGTTAGATAATGTTATTTATAAAAATGATTATCATTCAAAATATATCAAAATCAGCGTAAATTCCAATCTAGTTTAGAAGTTTTTTTATGCAAAATAACTCTATTTTTTTACTGAAATGTAATAACTTAAAATTTAAAAACACAGTTTTCTTTTTTAGGGAAACTTTGTGCTTAGGTTTTCAAACGATTTCCTCGGAGGCAATTAGAAATCGTAATAAATTGCTAAACAGGGAAAATCTAAAAAAACCGTGAGGTTGTTTTAAAATGGTAGACCCAGGATATACTCAAAAGAGAATGGATGAAATCCAAAGAGACGAGAGTTTCGCATCGGCGTTTTCTCAAATTGTTTCTGGGAAAGCGGGATATAAAGCAGTTATAGAAAAGAAGCCTATAATAATAATCTGCACTGGATGCAAAAGGCAGTTGGAAGAGGGAATTAAGTTTTGCTCTGAATGCGGAACAAAAGTTTTCATAAAACCTACAAAATGCCCAAAGTGTTTAAACGGAGTTTTTCCCGATGAAAAATTTTGCCCGGGCTGCGGTGAGAATTTAGTGTTTAAGTGAATTTTGAGGGCTGAATTTTTAAAGATTTCTTTTATAATTTTGTTATTAATTGCTCTAATGCTTTTGATAAATTAAACATTCCATCAAGGATATTTGCACTTAAAAAAGTTCCTGCAAAAAGCAGTGTTCCATTGTAGGTAGTTAATAATTCCTCTCTTGCCCTTACTTTGTAATTAACAGAATCTTTATTTCGCTTATAATAATTGCATTCACCAAAAATTGGTGTAAGATCTTTCAGTTTTAATCTATAATCCTCTTTCTCCATAGCCGAAACAATACTTAATAGTTTTTAATAATTTCTATACTTTATATCACAATTATTATAAAATTTTTTACAAATAATCTGGAACATCAACATCATCGCCGGATTTCTTCCCAAGATTTTCTTTTGCAGTTTTCACAATAACCTTCGCGACTTTTTCAGGGCTAATTCCGTCAAAATTATTCATTTGCGTTGCAGTTCCGCCAGGATTTACTGCATAAAATCTTATATTTTTTCCTTCATATTCTTTTGCCATGCATTGAGTAAATCCTCTCACTCCAAATTTACTTGCAGTGTAAATTGAGACATCAGGCCATTTGACTCTTTTTCCAGCCACACTTGCAATATTAATTATTATTCCCTCTTCTTCAAGCATATAAGGAAGAACAATCTTAGTCATGTTAATCAATCCTGTAAGATTAACATCTAAACCAAATTTTATTTCATCAAAACTTTGCTCTAAAAGGTTTTTTTCAACTAAAACACCAGCATTGTTCACTAGAACATCTATTGCTCCAAACTCGTCAATAGTTTTTTCAACGCAATTTTTAATTGAATCCATTTTTGTGACATCTAGCTGAATCATTATGGCATCTGTAAGTTTTTTGCATTCTTTCAAGACTTTTTCTGCGTCTTTCTTATGGCTGTTGTAAGTCACTACAACTTTAGCCCCTTCCTTAGCAAATTCTATTGCACTGGCTTTTCCTATTCCAAGACTGCTACCTGTTATCAAAACAACCTTTTCTTTTAATTCCATAAAGCTTAAATTATAACTAAGTTTATATCTTTTATGCCAGAAAAGAAAATAGTAAGATCAGTTGAAGAGCTTCCAAAATTAAAAGAAGACTACATAAGGGTGATCCATAGAACTTCTAACCCAAACTCTGAGCAAGGAATTATAGAGCAAGGCTTGAATTATGAAAAAAATGGCACAATAGACCAGACATCACATGCTTTTTCAAAAGAAGATCAAGCCAGCCATTATGCTCTTACAGGAAAAGTGAAAGACACAAAATTTGAGTATCCTGGAAACTACGCCTTTATCTTTGATGTTCCAAATGTTAAATATAAGAAGCATACAAATATCACAAAAGCTCCTGGATCTCTTCCAAAAGAGTATTTGGTTGGAGTAATTCATATTAAAGATTCTAAAAAAACTTTAGATAAATTGTTAATTTCAGTATCCATAGCAAGCCTCTTAATATCCTTAGTTTCTTTCAGCAGGATGACTGGAAATGTTACTGGAGGTATTAATCAAAATTCTCTAGGAATATTTTTTATAATAATTTCATTTATAACTTTAGGAGGTTTCTTCGTCCTAAGAAATATAAAATAAAATGCCAACATTTGTTATTCAAGAGCACAACGCATCTCACTTGCATTGGGACTTCCGCCTAGAACTTTCAGGAGTTTTGAAATCATGGGCTATTCCAAAAACCCCTCCTTTTAAAAAAGGCATAAAACGTCTGGCAATCCAGGTTGATGATCATCCTAAGTCCTACGCAGACTTCGAAGGAGAAATAAAAGAAGGCTACGGAAAAGGCAGTGTTAGAATATGGGACAAGGGGAATTTCAGCCTCAAGGAAAGAACTCCCAAAAAAATTGTGTTCATACTTCAGGGAAAAGTCATGAAGGGGGAATATGCCTTGATAAAGACTGATTACGGCGACAAAAAGAATTCGTGGCTTTTGATGAAGATTGATTAGAAAAATCAAATAAAATATAAACTATGCTTATTATCTTTATTTATGGGAATGTTTGATAAATTACTTTTGAAATGTCCTAACTGCATGAAGGCAATAGAATTTCAGTCAAAAGGAGGAAAATGTATTTTGGATTCATATAGTGAAAAAAATGTCCCTTGGAATTTCTTGTTGTCAATTAATGGAGAAATTGTTAAATGTTCAAAATGCCTTAAAAATGTGGGACTAAAGATTGTAAATCTTCCATTAAAACCAGAAATAAAATTGCATATCACAAAAGAAAAGACTTCCCATTTCTGAGAAGTTAGTTAGGCAAATAATGTGAATAAAAATAAATATTGTCTGAAATAAAAACTATGAACTGCATTTTTGAAGTGATCGATAAAACTAGAAGGAAAATAAGATTAACTAGAAAGCAATGGAGTCATATAAGGAGAGAACATCCTAATATTGATAACCACGGTGAAATTTTAGAAACAGTTCAAAAACCAGATAAAGTTCTCATGGATGAAAGAGAAAATGTTACTAATTTTTATAAGTATTTTAAGCATAAAGAACAGAAGTCAAAATTTTTAAAAGTAATAGTTAAATATTTAAATGGCGAGGGCTTTATAATATCTGTATATTTTTTGAGAGTCATAAAATGAAAAATCAAATGAAAATTTATTATGATGAAGAAGGCGATTATTTAACAATTTTTGTAGGGGATTCAAAGCCAAATTACGGAGAGGAGGTTTCTTCAGGAATAACTATTTTTAAGGACGAAGAGACAGATGAGATTATAGGAATAGGAATTTTAAACTTTAGAAAGAAAGCCAAGGATCTGGATGAAATTGAGCTTAACCTCCCATTCAAAATTAATTTTTCTGCTTTGAAAGTTTGATGAAGGTTAGTTTACAATTATGATATCTAAGAATCTTCTCTAAAAACATATTTTCATTATATACTTTATAAAGTATATCTTCTATTATATATTTCAAAGAATATAGTTTTTAAATTTACCATTTTAGTTTAAGCAACTTCCGTTTCAAGACTTTCCATTCTGTTTTGTTCTTTCTTAATTCTGGACATCTCCATAATAGTTGGAGGTAAAATCCCTTTAAAGTAATGTTCTAAATAAGGAAGCAATGAAGTTTTGTCTTTGTTATTTAAAATATTAATCGGATTATAGACTCTTATTTCAGAAAATGCTAACCATTGTTGCAATGCTTTTCTGTTTCCCATAACTCTTGTGAATGGAACTCTTTGATACATTCTTCCATTGGTAACACTTTTTTCCATTTCAATTTGAATGTCTGTTTTGTAGTTCATTTTAATCCTTTTCGCCGGTCCACCATTCAAGGTCAGGAACTTCTGCTTTTATTCCCTTGGCTTTGCAGTATCCTCTTGCAAGAAGATAATATATTATCCCAATACTCTTGGCGCTTTTGTTGTTTCCAATCATAAATTGATCAGCTCCCTTTGAAAAATTGTTTGTGTCGCATACCATCAAAACTTTTTTCCTAACTTTTAGAGTGTCATTCAAAGCGTTTTTGTCAAGCCAGTGGTCTGTTATTATTGTCAGCTCATTCTCGAAAAAGTCTGGAAGGGTTGTATTAGTCAAAATTCCTGCAGGATATTTCTTTGTGAAGACTCTTATTCCAGTCAGTTCGGAAAACTTTTCAGCAACTTTCCATCCTGCCTGCCTCTTGCAGATTAGTATTACATCTCCCGGCTTGAATTTATTCAGGAATTCAATACTCTCTTTTATTTTTTCATCAATTATGTCTGTGTTGAATATAGCCAAGCCGTCAGCTCTTCTTCTGTATACAAATTGCTTCATATCGGGCGTAACAACTCTTGTTCCAAGATAAATTCCTGCTTTGACATATTCGTCAAGAGGAATAAGCATATCTGCCTTTTTCTTCGCTTTAACTTGTTCTTTAAGGTCTTCTGTTGCAGTAGTATCTATTTTGCCTTTAAGTTTTGCAACTTTCTCAAGAAGTTTCTTTTTTCTCTCATCAAGGCTTTCAGTCTCCAAGGATTCAGCCTCTGCAAGCTTCACAAGTTTTTTTGCCGGAATTTCAATTATTTCTTCTGAATTTATATCATCTGCAGATTCTTCAATTTCTTCTGATTTTTTATTTTCAATGTCTCCTGAGTCTTCTTTCTTTTTTGTTTTTGGCATGTTCTAGTTTGGAAACCTTTTCAAAAGGTTTATTGGCATCAATGATGAAGAAAAAGTTGATTTAAAAAGATTTGGATTAGATTAAATTGGATTCACAAGCTATTTTTTCAAGCATTTTCGCGATTTCAATTCTATTTTTAGAATCTGTTTTTATAGAACTTAATTTTTTTTGATGTTCACGGCATCTTACCACATATTCTCTTTCATCTTCACTCTCTCCATATTTTGGCGTCCCTATAAAATTTATCTCCACAATATCTTTTCCATTATAATTAACTATAACTCTCTGGGTGCCATCTGGAAGCAGCTTGGATCCATGCACTCTATCCATTTCATAAGTTATACTTTTTTTTACATAATGCATTTTCATGTTTGCGTTAGAATTACTTCATTTTTAAACTCTCCTATTTTTTGAAGTGATTTATTTCAAACCTTTTTCAATCTCAATCATCCTCTTCAGTTTAGCTTCTCTATGCGAGCAAGCTTGCGAGTATCATTGAGACAAAGCTTTTTCTATTTCTATTAATCTCCTAAGCTTTGTTTCTCTTTCAGCTCCATCAATCCCGCATTTAAAAAAATCAGCCTGAAACCCGAAAGCCAAGTCTGCAAGAATCCATTCTTCTGTTTCTCCGCTTCTGTGAGAGAAAACAGTCTTAATGTTATTTTTCTTTGCCATTTCTACAACTCTTCTCACTTCCAGCAAAGATCCGCACTGATTTGGCTTTACAATAATTGCGTTGACACTTCTCTTTTTTATGGCCCTCTCAAGCCTTTTATGATTTGTAACAATTAAATCATCTCCAACAATAAGGCAGTTTTTAAACTTGGCAAGAAGCTTTGCAAAGCTGTCAAAATCTTCTTCATCAAATGGATCTTCAGCATAAAAAAGTTCGAAATTTTTTATTAAATTCTCAATGTAAAGAAATTGCTCTTCTTCCGTTCTTTTAAGCATTGGGTTTTGATAAAGATATTTTTTCCTTTTGTAAAAACCAGAAGATGCAACATCTGTGCCCAGAGGAATTCCAGCCTCTTTTAAAATATCAAAAACTTCTTTTTCATTTAAAGAAGTTATCCACGCATTTTCGTCATTTTTCTCTCCCTTAAAACTTTCATCTGTTTTCTTGAGTGAAATTTTCATAAAATCTTTTATCTTTTTATTTTTTTCAAAATTTTCTTTGAAAGTTTTCTCATCAGGGATAAGAAGAAACTCCTGAAAATCCGGTTTCTTGCTTACTTGAGAATGTTTTCCTCCTCCAATGCAATTTCCGACAGACCTTGGGAATTTTCCTGAGGAGGAAAGTTTTGGATTAATCAGCTGCCAGACTTCTTTTTTCTGCTCTTTTGCCAAAGCTTTCAAGACAGCAGACTCCAAAGCAAACAAGCTGTTAGCTCCGATATGCCCCTCAACTATGTCTTCGACTCTTCTTAAGTCATCAAAATTTTCAATTATTTCTTTGGAAAAATAATCTTTGAATTCCTTCAGGGTTTTTATGTCTCCTTCAAGGTTTTTTTTGTATGATTTTGCTTCGTATTTACCTGTTGATTTTCCGCTTGGAGAGCTAGCTTCAAAATTCCCAGAATTTGTCTCTATCTTGACAGAGATTGTTTTGTCTTTTCTGCAGTCAAGAATAGATTTGGCGCTCACACTCTTTATTATCATGAATGAAGAAAATGAAAGGCATTTATAATTTTTTCTTTAGTTGAGAATATGAAAAACCAAAGTAATTTTGGTTTTTTGCAAGTTAAGGATCAATCTGATTTATATCTCCCTTAATTTCCTCAAATTGAAATTGGATTGTTCCTTTCCCTCCTAATGCTTTTTTGAAATCTGTTGTTAAACTATCTAAGCTTCTACCATTTGTTTCTTTAACAGTTAATTTGCCAACTTTTAAAAGAGAATTAATTTTACATCTGTAATCTCCTGTACCACTCCATGAAACTATTTGATTCTTAACAGATTCTTCACTTATTGCTACTATATACGCCCCCCTACTACCCAAATCTTTTCCTATTGCTATATTTCGAGAATTATAGTTTACATACCAAACATTTAATCCAATTTGACCCATTCCTTTTGCTAGAGAATAGTATTTTTAAACATTTCTATCTTTTAAAATTACTAAGAACTCATTCCCCTTCTTCATCGCCAGCTGCATCTTCATCAACCTCATCATCAGGCGTAGCTAACTGCATTATCTCGCCATCTTTGACAATTTCCTGCTCTTCCTTAGCTTCCATTTCTTCAAGCTTTTCGTCAGCAACTTTGATTTCCTTTGCCCTTTTCAGCCTTTCTTCTTTTTTTTGTGGCATGGGTCTTTTGATAGAAATAGGCAAGGCTTCGGAATCCAGCTCTATTTCAGCTATTTTTAATGCATTGTAATTAATTTTTTCAAGATCTTCTGTTGTTATTTTTATAAGTAATGGCGCATTCATGGCAATCTGCAAAGCTCTCGCTCCCAAAATCCTTGCCCTTTCATATTTAGTGAATGTTTGTTGTGTCATTTTTTATATTTGAAATGGTTCTCTCATTTTGCTTGGACTAACTATTGAGGCTTCTCTTATTTCTCTAGCAATTTCATATGCACATTCTAATGCTTTACTCATGCTTTCTATCTCACTTTGAGACATTGACTCTCCAGACCTTTTTCCTTTATATCTATCTTTCGGGCTGTCTCCCTGTTTTATTATATATAATAACTTTGCCATCTTATTTCAAAAATTTATCCAGCTTTTTAAAAATATCCCTCCACATTTTTTCTGAAATTTCAAGTACTTTGTAGAACTCTTCAATCTTTAAGAACTGTTTTTCTCCTTTTTGCATGGAGTGAATTGTCTCTCCCGATCTCCCTATTGTGACTCTAGTTTCGCTTATGTCTTCTTCTTCTCTTGTCGGGTCGACTAAAAAACTATCTCCAATTTTATGGATTGTTGTTGAAATTGGAATATCTTTTGAAAGAGGGATTTTATTGTTTGTCCATTCTCCGTAAATAACTTTTTCTTTCTTTTCATCGTATTTGGGAATTTTTGCCTGTTTTAATGCGATCAAAGCGCCTATTGCGGCTGCGTCAAGAAGGTTTCCATCGTCATTTATTGAGTAAATATCAATAAAAATATTCCAGACTTTTTCTCCTTCTTTAATGCAAAGCTTTTCAAGCTCAATGAATTTGCTTTCTCTTATTATCCTGTCAACTATTCTGCCTATTTCTACCGCTTCAAATTTTGGAGGTCCGCTCTCAAATCTTCTTGAGCTCAGAGGAAGAAGTTCAGCTGTAACCATAAGATTTCCTTTGTCAGGAGAATCTGGATAAGGCGCTGCCGTATCCATTTTAATGCCGACTAAGACTTCTGTTTTTCCGATTTTAACTCTTGCGCTTCCTTCAGCATGTTTTGAGATTCCTGTTTCTATTTCTATATCTCTGAATTCGTCGAGCTTTCTCCCGTCAAATCTTTTCCCTTTTGCTAGATACTGTTTTATTCTCTCACCAGTAATATTTGCTGTTAACATTTTATTCTTCATCCTCCACATTCTGGCAGGCTTCTTTCAGGGTCTTTTTTTGAAGAGCATAAATCTCTTTTGAAACTTTTCTAGCCAATTCAATTGCTTCTTTAAGCTGCTTGTCTGTTATTTTTCCATCTAATTGAATATGTGTCAATTCGCCGTTTGGAGTCATTGTTATTGGAATATCTGTCGCGCCTTCCCCCTCTTCCCAGTCTTCTTCTTCTTTGCTCAAATCTGCAACAATGTTTTTGTTAAGTTTTCCTATAGAAACACTAGTAACAAGATTTTTCATAGGGATTCCTGCATGAGCCAAAGCAAGAATAGCTGCATTTATTCCAGCGCACCTTGTAGAGGCATTTGCCTGAATAATATTTATATGAACATCAATAACTGTATTCTCATATCTGTCAATTAAAAGAACAGGCTCTAAAGCCCATTCAGTTATTTTGCTTATTTCCATGCTCCTTCTTGAAGGCCCAGGCCTTATTCTTTCTGACACTGAAAAGCTAAGCATGCTGTAATTGCACCTTAGAGTTCCTTTTTCAGGGTCTCTCTGATTTCTTGGATGAAGTTCTTTAGGTCCGTAAACAGCAGCAATTGCTATTGTGTCTCCGAATGAAAACATGGCACTCCCATCTGCATTTGGCACTACTCCAACTTTTGCACTCATAGGCCTGAGTTCGTCAGGCTTTCTTCCATCTGGTCGCTTGAATTTTTCTGTCATTTTTTCTTCTTCTCCATCCACGCTTTTAATTCTTCTGTAAGCCCTTTAACATAAGATTTTTCCGCTACAAAATTTATTGCCTCTTTTGAATTAAGCTCAGATTCTATTGTGTCTCCTTTAATCCATATAAGTCCATTCTGTCCTACAGTTATATTGGAGCCAGTTCCCTCTTTAATAATGTTTATCATGCTTCCTTCTTTTCCAATAACTCTTGGAACTTTGTTTGGATTTATCTTCATTATCATTCCCTCCTCAATTTTTCCAAGCCCTCTCATTTTAATAGTCAAATCTATTCCTCTTTTTGTTATTCCGACTATTTTGGCGACAAGCATGTCTCCTATGTCCATTACCTCATCAAGCCCATTTTTGTCGACATATCTTGGCACTTCCATTAAGCTCAAAAAACCCCCTTCAGCTGTTCCAATATCAATCATCCAGCCATTGAAAGTTATGTCTATGACTTTTCCAATAATTACGTTTCCTCTCCTTGCCATGTATGTTCCAGACAAAGGTATGACTTTTACCAGTTTGTTTGATTCCTCAGCAATTCCATATCTTAAAGCAATAACGTCCTTGCCATCTTTTTCAGTTCCTTCTCCAGGAAGATATTCATCTCCGCTGACAATAACTTCTCCAGGAACTATTATTTTTCTTTCTGACATTTTAATTATTAATTGTTGTATTGTGATTCAAGTTTAATTTATCAGCTTCCCTTTTATAGGTTTCTGTTTTAATGTAGCTATTATCTTTAGATTTATTCAAGAAAACAGTTTCAAAATCCCTCAAATGTTCTTTACTAGAGAAACCATTAATTTGTAAACTTCCAAGAGGATTAATATTTTCCATATTCTTAAAGACAGTTTCAGAAAATACTTTTAAGTAATTCCCTCTAGCTATTTCTTCTAATTCATTATTACTTGCTATCCTAATTGTTAATTGTTTATCCATCCTAATCTTTTATCTCCTCTGTCAGCGCGCTTCCATGCGTCACTGCATTTAATTTATCATAAAAATCAATTATCATCCCTGCAGGTACTTCAACAATGACTTCCAAACTGCCGTCGTCTTTCCATTTTTCATTCTGTTTGTACTGGGCAACAACACCGTAAGCTTTTCCTGTGTGGATTGCCGGAATCTCAATTTTAACTCTTTTTGTTTCTATTTTTATTGGAAGAATTTTGCTTAAGTGCGCAATAATCTCCGGAATTTGCTTGTCTATGCTCCCATCTTTTATATGAACATGCGCCTGCTCTAAAGCCGATTTTATTCTTTCAGGAGTGTGAGGCCTTCCTGTCTGCGGGTCAAAAGCATTTCTTGCCAAAAAGTCAATCACCTGTTTTATTTTCTTGTCTTTTTCTTCATCCCTATGCTCTTGGGTGACTAATATCTCCCCGCTCTTTACTATTTTCTTTGTTATTTCATCAATATCTGTTGTGCCGAAAGCTGTCTGAAGTTCTGCGTGAGCCGCGGCATTTCCTTTTTTTGAGTCTGTAAAAATTCTGTGGCCTTCAGCTTCTATAAAAGAGCTTGTTCCTTTCTTGAAATTCAAAGCATTATCCAGATCAACAATTATTTCAAAATGCTTTCCTGCCTGTTTTATTCTTGCTATTGTGTTCATTTTGATAATCCTCCGACACAAAATCCCAGTTCAAGACCTGGTCTACCAACATTGTAAATCACAGATCCGATCGATCCATCATTCATAATTTTTTGTTTTGTAACATTTTTTGATCGAGAATTATATCCTACTATAAAAGTGTCTACGTTTACGACAGCCAAAGATAATAATAAAGGAGCTAAAACAGTCGCAATTCTTACTTTTTTTAATAGACCAGAACTAATATTAATTTTCCTCATAGCATCACTATTCATTTCATAATTATTCATTTTGCAAAATTAGTAATATCCGACCCTTCAAGCCTTTTCAATTCTATCTCA
>ERZ1292629.3638-Hain-H43-01um-R1-3638-length-11808-cov-5_pt1 | contig 11808 bp, 14 predicted proteins | sample MGYA00564399_ERZ1292629 | MGnify/ENA primary metagenome ERZ1292629 (study PRJEB36523, sample SAMEA6512636) | groundwater metagenome | collected 2019-01-08 | study: AquaDiva: Metagenomics assemblies of 32 groundwater samples | reverse complement strand
AAAATCGCGCGCGCAAAAAATAGCGGAGGCGCGGCGTCAGCCGCGCCGGAGCGTGTCGAGGGGCGTCAGCACCGAGCCTGCTGTTTGAAAATAGTTCGAAGTTGTTCGTAAACAGAGCACAAAAGAAAAAGCGCGAAAATTTTAAAGAACAATCTAATAAACTTTAAAGGCCGCACTGGTTGTGCTCAACTCGATTCCTCAAGTTGTCCAATGCGGCCATCAAAAAAGGAATCGACTAGCTGAGCACATATTTAATATAACATTATCTCGATTATGAAAACAAGAGGTTTTTTGATAAAATACATTTGTTATGACATTAGATCATTTAAAATCAAAGGGTCAAATTCCTCCAGGGCTCGAAGGAGAGTCGGCACAAATTGATTGTTGACATACTCATCTCGAAGAGATATTAAAAAAAGCTGGAACACCGTTAACTCTGCAGCAAAGGCAAAAGTTTTATAGCTGACGCTCCCACTTTGGGAATTTCTGACTTTGGAGAAACCACAGAAATTACTTTTCCCGCTGCGGTAAGATTCGCCGTCTAGACATTCCTAAACTTGCTCCTCGGACACGAGGATGAAATGAGAAGCGATGTTGGCAATAACAAATATTGCGGTGGATTTAAGGCCTCGCTGAAATTTTATCTTGATAAAAAGTGGAAATTTTGAATTGGTAAAGTTTCAGACCTTTGATTTTTTTGAAATCCCCGGAATCGAGGGTAGCCAGAGGCAAGTTTAGCTCAACGGCCAGAGCGGCGACGAAAGCATCTCCCAGAGATAACCGATGAGTATTTTTTATCTTTCCCACAACTCTGGCCGTTTCTATATCTACGCCTCTAACTTCAATTCCAGACAAAATTGTTTCCCATTCACGATTTTGTTTTCCTCCTTTTTGAGCGCTGGCGCCGGAAAATACTTCAGCTACGGTGACCCCTTTAACCTCTTCCACTTTTCTGTCTCTTTTTTTAAGGACTGCGCTCTCCTTCTGTCATCGTCTTTCGTCCATAATACCTGGCCGCTTTTAGCAATCTTTTCCAAGGCCTTCAAGTATTCCTGTCTGGAGATAGTGGGCTTGATAACAATAGTTTCATCTTTATCTTCAAACGGCTCGACGATCATTTGGTCTCCCTTCAAACTAGTTTTAAGTATGGCGCCACCGGTAACTCCCCAATAATCCCGATACTTTTTGGGCAGAGTTATCTGACCTCTTGGCTGAAGAGTCACCATCGTGGTTCCATTCATACTTTCATATTATCATACTTTCGAACTCTGTCAATAAGAAAAGTCTCCTCTTTTGCATTTACAATAGAAAATTGGTAGAATAGGTCAAATTTCCAGTTGGTGGAAAACCGACACAAGTGAAGATAAAGCCTTGAAAAGAGATTTTACGGTTACAAGATACATTAAAGAAATCGCCTTGCGTCTAAAAAAAGCAATAGAAATATACCCGGAGACAGAAATGTAGAGATTTGTGCTACTTCTCCCTCTTCGTTTCGCGGCCGTAGAATTTAATTCTGTCGCCTTTAAAGAATAGGTTTATGGTTCTTAGAGGTCCGTTTCTGTGTTTGGCAATATCCAAAACAATGTTTTCCAGTTTTTCTTCGTCTTCTCTCCAGATAAAAAGCACCACATCCGCATCCATCTCAATGCTTCCGCTTTCGCGCAGATCGGAAAGCTGGGGTCTTTTCTGGCCTCCTCTTTGTTCAACCGCCCGCGAAAGCTGTGAAAGAGCCAAGACCGGTACTTTAAGCTCACGGGCCAAGTTCTTCAGCCCCTGTGTTATCTCGGAAACCTCCTGCACCCTGTTTTCAAGTTGACGACTCCTGGCGAGTTGTAAATAGTCGACCACGATAAGATCAACCCCGCTTTCAACCTGAAGACGCCTGGCCTTGGTTCTCATTTCCATGATGGAAAGAGCCGGAGTATCATCAATAAATAAAGGCGCCTCTGCCAGTTCTCCCATGGCGTTGCTTAATTTGGTAAAATCGTCTTCTGCCAATTTCCCCGTTTTTAATTTCCAGGCATCAATATCGGCCTGAGCCACCAGAAGCCTGTCGACCAGCTCTTCTTTGCTCATTTCAAGAGAGAAAAAACCGACCGGTCTTTTGTGCTTTACGGCCAAATTTTGGGCGATATTTAAAGAAAGTGAAGTTTTTCCGACTCCGGGGCGGGATGCCAATATTATCAAATTTGATTTCTGCATTCCCGCCAGACTATCGTCCAGATCTTTAAACCCGGTCGGAATTCCTCTGAGCCCTTCCCCCTGTTTATGTAATTCATCAAGTCTGTCAAAACTCTCCGCCAAAGCACTTTTTACCGGCGTGAATGCCCGCGCCAAATGTCTTTGCGACAGAGAGAATATTTCCATTTCCGCTCTATTTAATAACTCATCGGCCATTAAAGACTCGTCAAAGGACATATCAACCAATCTGCTTGCGATAGACATGATCGATCTTTTTGTGGCCGACTCTTTAACAATCTTACCGTAATGTTCAACGTGTGCCGCCGTCGGTACTTTATTGGCAAGTTCAGCCAAATATGAGGCTCCCCCAACCCTCTTTAAAACTTTCTTTTTTTTGAGTCTCTCGGAAACGGTTAAGACGTCAACCGGAACCCTTTCTTCGTATAACTCCAGACAACACTCGAATATTTCCTTTTTCCTGTCGTCATAGAAATCATCGGGGCGCAAAAATTCGGCCACGGCAATTACGGCATCTTTATCAAGAAGCAAGGCCCCCAAAACGGATTCTTCCGCTTCATTTGAGTGCGAAGGCACTCTGATTTGATCTTTATCGGCCATTTTCCAAAACTATCACTTTCACGCTTTGATCATCGGCGACATCGTCTTTTCTAATCGTAAATTTCTGCATTTTTTCAACACTGAGGCCGGAGTTTGACAAAAAATCCTCAACCGGCAAAAGCTGAGAAAAACCATCCTGATTTAGGCCTTTAACCCGGTAATGCATCGGAATCACAAAATAGGGGTCTATCTTAGAAACCACTTCAACGGCTTCTTTGGGACCGATTGTATAAAACCCGCCGGTCGGAATCATCAAAACATCAATATCCCCCATCTGACCCGCTATTTCGTCGGAAATAACATGTCCTAAATCTCCAAGATGGCACAATCTCAAGCCATCTATTTCGTATATATAAACGATATTTTTCCCCCGCTTTTCTCCTTTTACATCGTCATGAAACTGGGAAATTCCGATTATCGATACCCCCGCAATTTCATATTCCCCCGCGCCCGAAATCACCTTTTTTACACCGCCAATAAGATTTGATTGGTTATGGTCCTTGTGGTCATGCGAAACAGTGACAATATCCGCTTCCGTCGGGGGATATTTAAGTCCGACAACCCCGGAATCATAGGGATCGGTAACCAAAGAAACTGATTTGCCGCGCAGCTTGAATGAAGAATGACCAAGATAAACAATGTCCATAACTATCAACGATGCTAACACAACAAATTCACCTTGACAAGGCCACCCCGTTAACCTATATTGTCACCGATGCGAAAAGAGGTTGTGTATGCCCTAATTGCGGGCGCCTTTATGGGTATCATCATTGCTTTTGGGGTTTGGCGTGCCAATTCCGCTTTTAAACCGAACGGCAATAAAACTTCCGAAAATGCTCTCCCCGCAACCCCATCTTCTCAATTCGGAATAACTCTTGCAAAACCGGATAACTTAAGCGTCATTACCGATAACCCTGTGGAGATTTCCGGGATAACTCTTCCCGACAGCTGGGTGGTTGTCTCTTTGGATGAAAATGATTACATCTTCAAAAGCCAAAAGGACGGCGCACTCAGTCAGGAAGTAAATTTGTCGGGTGGAGCAAATCAACTTCAAATATCAGCACTCGGGCCCAAGGGAGAGGTCGTCAGCAACAAACTCATCCTCGTTTATTCTACCGAATTCTCAACCTCTACCCCCGCTAATCAAAATGCCACCGAAGAATCGGAAATAAGGCAGAAGGTCATTGAAAAAGTGGAACAGGCTCTAAAAAATCCCAAAGCTCTCTTGGGTGTTATAACGGACATTTCAACCAATACTCTGCAAATTAAGGTTCCCTCGGGAGAAATCCAGCAAATGTCGGTTCTTTCGAATGCAACTATAGTCAAAATCGGAAAAGTATCCAAGGAAGTGAAATTTTCGGACATCGCCATCGGAGACTTTGTCGCCGGGATGGGATACAAAAACGAAAACGATATCTTGGAAGTCAGCCGGGTGTTAATTACCGAACCGCTCGAAGAGTTTATTGTCAAAGCGGCAATAGGAAAAGTGTCTTCTGTCGACAAAAAAGCCATCACAATTTTACCCCTGACGCAAGAAAATGAGATTAAAGCAACGATTTCCACCGACACCTATTTTTCGACGTATAAAAACGGAAAGATTACAAAAACCGGAATTTCCGATATCTCAAAGGACGACTTGGTAATTGTCGTTGCGGAGGAAAGCAAAGGTTTAACGGCAAGAACGGTATTGGTTGTTGGTAAATAAATTGGGTGTTTATTAAAACCAGTTGGACGACTGGTTTTTTGTTTAGAAAAAAGATAATATGAAGACTACGAATAAATTGCAAACACTAAAAGGCTTTAGGGATTTTTTGCCGCAAAAAATGGCTATTAGAAATGAAGCTATCAAAAGGCTGCGTGGGGTCTTTGAAAAATATGGTTTTGAAGAACTTCAAACTCCTTCTTTGGAGTATAGGGAAGCCCTTCTCGGCAAGTACGGCGAAGAGGCAGAAAAACTGATGTACCTTTTCAAAGACCCCGGTGGGCGTGACGTTGGTCTAAAATATGATTTGACCGTTCCCCTCGCAAGAGTTGCCGCCTCTTACCCAGATCTTCCAAAACCTTTTAAAAGATATCAAATTCAGCCGGTTTGGAGAGCGGAAAAACCACAAAAAGGAAGGTATAGGGAAATTTATCAATGCGATATTGATACAATCGGATCTTCTTCCCCACTTTCCGATGCCGAGATAATTGCAGTTATCAATGACTCGCTTGAGGCACTTGGATTTACAAATTACAAAATAAGAATCAATTCAAGAAGTGTTCTTTTTTCAACAATGGAAAAATCCGGCATTCTTGAAAAAATGTGGCTATCTGCCATTCAATCAATTGACAAACTCGACAAAAAAAACCAAGAAGAAATTGAAAAAGAGCTGGCAAATAAAGGTTTAGAAACCGAGCAAATTCGAGATATTTTTGATTTTTTGAAAAAGGCGACTCCGGATGAATTTCTCTCCAAAGTTATTGATTTGGCAAAAGATTTGGGAGTAAAAGAAAATTTAGTCTTTGATCCCATTCTTTCAAGGGGCTTAGATTACTATACCGGTCCAATTTTCGAATCGGTGGTCGGGGAGCCAAAAATTGGCTCGGTCACGGGCGGCGGCCGCTATGATAAATTATTAAAAACTTTAGGCGGGCCGGATCTTCCGGCAACCGGAACAACAGTCGGACTCGATCGAGTTTGTGATGTAATTGAAGAATTAAATCTCTGGCCGGATATAAACCCTACACCAACAAAAGTTCTCGTCACGGTTTTTTCGCCGGAACTTTTGGTTCAATCTATTGAAGTGGCTAAAACCATAAGAGATGGCGGAATAAATACTGAAACTTATCCTGATGAAAATACTAAACTTGATAAGCAGCTTAAATATGCCGACAAAAAAGGGATTCCGTTTGTTGTTATTATCGGCCCGGAAGAAGCCCGCAAAAACATAGTTGTGTTAAAAAATCTCGGAACTAAAAAACAAATTTCAGTTAATATCAACCAACTAGTTTCTCAAATTTCTAATTACTAATTTCTAAATATGAATCCTCACCGCCTCAAAGCCTATCTGTTATTATTTTTTACCGCAGTCATTTGGGGGGTGGCAGGACCAATAATAAAATATACCCTTGGCGGTATCGCCCCCCTTCCGTTTTTAACATATCGTTTTGCGGTTTCATCCATCGCGGCCATTATCTTTCTTCTTATGGGTATATCAAAAATTCCAAAAGGCGGGCGGATTTTTTTTGAAACCTTGCTCTATGGCTTTCTTACTTCCACCGTTGCATTAGGACTATTGTTTTTTGGTTTAAACAATACCACGGTACTTGATATGACTTTTATTACAGCCGTTGGGCCGCTTCTTATTGTTCTTGCCGGAATACTATATCTCAAAGAACACATAACCAAATGGGAAAAAACCGGAATGAGTCTTGCATTTATCGGAGCCGTAATTACCGTACTTGAACCTTTATTTTCAGGAAATTTTAAAATTGCAAATTTAATGGGAAATGTCCTGGTTTTTCTATATCTTCTTGTCAACACCCTTTCCGTAGTAATGGCAAAAAGGCTTTTAAGAAAAGGCGTTTCTCCTATAACTATGACCAACTTTTCTTTCATCATCGGCTTTGTAACCGTTGCCCCGCTGGCGGCTTTGCAGATTGGTTTTTTCAACATGATTGATGTCATAGGAAACCTTACCGTTCCCTACCATTTAAGCATCTTATTTATGGCGCTTATTTCCGGCAATTTGGCTTATGCGCTCTGGGTAAGGGGTCAAAAAACAATTGAAATCGGAGAAGCGGCTCTTTTTGGCTATCTATACCCGATCTTTGCCGCACCCTTGGCGGTTTTGTGGCTAAAGGAAAAAGTTACTATTCCTTTTGTTGCGGGGGCAATAATTATTTCAATCGGCGTCTTTATTGCCGAATATAAAAAAAGAAGATATAATTCCTCTGTATGAAGGCAAATGTTCATCCAACTTGGCATCCTGAAGCAAAGACAACCTGCGCCTGCGGGAACGTTTTTACGGTCGGGGCAACCGTTAGCGAACTCTCCGTTGACGTCTGTTCCAAGTGTCACCCTTTTTATAGCGGCCAAATGAAGTATCTGGATACTGCCGGCCGGGTTGAAGCCTTTAAATCAAAACAAAAAGGAGTCGTCCAAAAAAGCGTTTCCAAAACAGAGAAAAGACGGCTCAAAAAACTCAAAAAGATACAGGAGGACAGAGAACGGCCGGATACGCTTGCACAACTACGCAAGCAAGTATAATTTCTAAACGTGGAAACAGAAACAATTTACCTCGAAATCCGCGGGGCTACCGGCGGCGATGAAGCTAAAATTTGGGCAGGCGATTTAAGTCGAATGTACCAGCGTTTCGCAGAGAAAAAAGGATGGAAGATTGTCCAAATTGAAGAAAACGTTTTAAAAATCGGCGGGGAAAATATATTTAACTTTCTTAAAAACGAATCCGGGGTGCATCGGGTTCAAAGGGTACCCACAACCGAAAGACACGGAAGAATTCATACTTCGACCGCCACCGTCGCGGTCCTGCCCGAAATAAAAGAATCCGACGTTCAAATAAATCCTGCCGACCTGGAAATTCAATTCTTTCATGCTTCCTCGCAAGGAGGCCAAAACGTGCAAAAAGTTTCTACAGCAGTAAGGCTGACCCATAAACCTACGGGCATTGTCGTGTCGTCCCAAAGGGAGCGCTTTCAAGAGCAAAATAGGCGCCTGGCCGCGGATTTACTGCGGACGAAGCTTTGGAAATTGCAGGAGGAGGAAAAAATGAAAACAATCGCCGGATACCGTTCACCCATCGGCCGCGGTATGCGAGCCGAAAAAATCCGCACCTACAATTTCCCGCAGGATAGAGTCACCGATCACCGCATAAAAAAATCATTCGGAAACTTAGAAGCAATCCTAAACGGCGGACTTGATAAAGTTATCGCACTTACTGCTTAAATTCGGAAAGTGTTACCTGTAATTTAAGTGTTTCCCCACCGCGCCAGATTTCCAAATTGATTGTCTCGCCGGCTTTATGCTTGGAAATAAGCACGGCCAGTCCTCCTTTTTCTTCTTTAATCTCTTTACCGTCAATTTTAACAATAATATCCTCGGATTTTATCCCCGCTTCTTCCGCCGGAGAATTAGCTATCACATTAACCACATAGGCGCCTTGCGGAAGGCTGTTTAATATTGCACTCTGTTTGGTTATCATCTGATATTCAACTCCCAGGTAAGCTTTTGCCGGAAAACTTCCTGTGGCTTTGAATTGATTAAGCGCATCTTTGACGGTATTTATGGGAAGAGCAAAACCGATATTTTGAGCCCCCTGGGCAATAGCAACATTGACTCCTATCACCTGTCCGGCGGAATTTAAAAGCGGCCCGCCTGAATTACCGGGATTTATGGCCGCATCGGTTTGAATAATATTATCCAGTTGCTCGACATATCCCCGAAAAGAAGTTTCTGCCGTTATTCCCCGGCCCAGCCCCGATATTACTCCCGTGGTCACCGTATGCCTGAACTCTCCCAAAGCCGTACCGATGGCGATAACAAATTGCCCGACTCTGAGTGCAGACGAATCTCCTAATTCAACCGGTTGAAGTACTTGTTCCGCCGCGGCGGGGTCTATCTTAATTATTGCTATATCATTTGACGGATCCCGGCTAATCTGTTTTACCTCATACTCCTTGTCGTCTTTGGTAATCACTTTATATTTCGCCTCCGCGTTGGAAACTACGTGTTTATTGGTAATAATAAGTCCTTCGGAAGAGACGATAAAACCGGTTCCGATGTCCTGATCCTCACCACCCTGAATACTTTGGCTGAAACCTCCAAAAGGATTAAATTGCAGCACCTTCCTTCTCGGGGTCTGTACAGAAACCGTCACTACCGAGGGAGACATCTTTTCGGCAACATCAATGACAACCGATTCCTCATTTAATATTTTCTGATCGACCCGAAAGCCCGCACTCTGACGGGGAAAAAGCTTATCCAGAGGTCGAAATCCAAAAAGTCTATCGGCTATCGCCCCACCCGTGATAGCCACCAAGATCACTGCTACTGCCGAAATCCAAACAATTACTTTTTTTGCTTTATTTTTTTTCATTTGAATTTATTTAGGATTTAGAAATATATTCGATTTAAAAAATCGTAGAAATTAGTAATTGAATAGCTCTTTGCACCTGTTCGTCTTCCGTTGTTTTCTCATCATCGCTTATTTTAACATCCGGTTCAAGCCCTGTCCCGTTTACCCAAGTACCATTTGGGGTAAGCCACTTGGCAACGGTTATATGAAGCCCGCTGCCGCCGTTTATTTGAATCGGCTCCTGTATCGACCCTTTTCCGAAAGTCTTATCCCCTACCAGTTTTGCCCTATTTGCGTCCGAGAGCGCTCCCGCAAGAATCTCAGAGGCTGAGGCAGAACCGCCGTTGACCAGGACGACAAGCGGTATAGACATTAGCCTGCCTATTCTTTCGGTTCTGTATTCCTTTTTCCTCCCATCGGAACGCTCCTCGATCACACCCGCAGAGCCGGTTTTTACAAATTCCCCCAGAATATCTACCGCCCCTTCCAAATAACCGCCCGGGTTATTCCTGAGATCTAAAACTATTCCTTTGATATTTTTATTCTTAATTATCTCATCTACTTTTTCGTTCCATTGCGCCATTGTCTCTCCTCCAAACTTTAGAATTCTGAGGTGAGCAACCGTGTTGTCTTTCCCTGAATATGACAACACGACACTGGGCACATCAAGCTTCTTCCTTTCCACTTCAATAGTTAAAGGAGTTTGGGCTCCGTCTCTGGTAAGAATCAGGGTTACTTTTGTTCCGGCTTTACCTCTTATCATCTTAACCGCCTCGGGAAGGGTTATTCCGATAGTTCCCGCTTCAATTTTTTTGCCTTCATCTTTAATGCCAATGATAAAGTCGCCCGCTTTTATCCCCGCTTCTTCCGCCGGAGAGTCGGGAAGAGGGGCAATAATGGCAAGCTGTGACCCCTTAAAACCAATCTGAATTCCCACCCCCTCAAAACTTCCCGATAGATCCTCCTGAACGACCTTATTTTCACCCGGAGGCAAAAAGACGGTATATGGATCGCCAAGAGCAGAAACCATTCCCGAAATCGCTCCATAGACCATATCGGTTCTGTTGATTTTTGATTTATCGAAGTACTGTGATTCTAAAGTATCCCACACTTTCCAAAACAAAGAGAAATCGATATTGCTTTTATCCGGGGGGGTTTCTCTGACAATTTTTATATTTTTAGCACTTTCAAGCCGAATTTTAAAACCTTCGTTTCCCAACCCAAATCCAAAAGCGAAAGTAAACGCGACAATAAAAGCGGAAAGCAATATTTTTCTAAGTTTAATAAAACTTATTTTAATCATTAGTCTAAAGAGGGAGTAAACGAAAGAAGACCCAAGTGGCGTGCCCTTTTTATCTCTCCACCCAAAGCCCTCTGGTGTTTTGAACAAACTCCGGACCTTGCCTTCCCGATAATCTTTGCCCTGTCCGAAATAAACTTCTCAAGATTGTTGTAATCCTTATAATTTGGTTCCAACCCCTGCTTACAGAACGAGCAATTTGTAGGTACGGGCTTAAATTTGATGCGGCTGGATCTTCTTTTAGAAGGGGATTTCTTCATCTTGATTCTTTTCCTCCTTTATTTTATCGCCCGTTTCTTTCTTGTCTTTGGGAGCTTCTTCTTCTGCCGGAGGTGCCTGCTCAAAGCCAACATCGGGAATATCCGCATCCCTACCCATCCCACCGTCTCTCTTGGAATCCAGTATAATCATTTCCGAGATGACAATTTCGGTGGTGGTTCTTGCCCCGCCGTCCTGAGCAGTCCAGTTCCTGGTCTGAAGTCTTCCCTCAACATATACCTTCCTCCCTTTCTTCAAAAATTGAGAACAAATCTCGGCGAGTTTGTTCCAAGCCACTATTCTATGAAACTCGACATCTTCCTTTTTTTCGCCCGATTCGGTCACCCACTGCCTGTTGGTTGCCAAACCAATAGTACAAACCGCGGTCCCGGCCGGAGTGTAGCGCAAATCGGGATCTCTGGTTAAATTTCCTATTAAAGTTGCTTTGTTTAAACTCCTTGCCATACTAGTAAATGCCTTAAAACAACACCTTCTTGACTAAGTTTGGTTGCAATTCCCTTTACCTGTCCACTCTCTAATTCTAAAATATAGTGCAAATATAGTCCAGTGGCAGATTTCCCTATTCTGTAGGCCAGATCCTTTACTCCCCACTCATCGAGCTTTACAATTTTGCCTTTGGCAATTTTAATTAACTCCTCAATCAGCTTCTGAACAGCCTTTTTCTTTGCGGGAGTGGTCTTGCCGTCCAGAACCAGAGTTAATTCGTACTTGTTCATTGTCCTATTTTGAATTCTACCACATCTCCGTCTTTGACGATATAGTCTCTTCCTTCCAGCCTAATCAGACCTTTTTCTTTGGCCTCTTGCCACCCTCCGGCAGTCAAAAGTTCATCAACACCTATCGCCTCAGCCTTGATAAACTTATTGGCAAAGTCGGTATGCACTTCGGCGGCCGCATCCAATGCTGTTTGGCCGTCTTTCAGACTCCAGGCATGGATCTCCTTACCGCCTTTGATGGTATAAAAGCTAATCAGCCCCAAAAGCTGATAGGCTTTTTGAATCAGTTTTTCCAAACCGGATTCCGGCAGATACTCTCTTCTTTCTTCGGGAGTCAGATCAATTAACTCTTCTTCCAACTTAGCGCAAAGGTAAATACCGTCGTCTTCTTTTTTAATATCCTTCTCATCAACATTATAAACGACCAGCATCGGCTTGCCGACAATTCCTCCCAATTCCAGTTCAAGATTGACAATTTCAATATCTTCTTTGGGGTCAATTTTACCGGCAACATGAACCACTTGGGAATCGGAAAACTCCCGAACGACATGAATAATGGCGTCCACTTCCCTGATCTTTCCTAAAAACTGATTTCCCAAGCCTTCACCTTGACTGGCTCCCTTAACCAAGCCGGCGA
>ERZ1292629.3636-Hain-H43-01um-R1-3636-length-11809-cov-10_pt1 | contig 11809 bp, 13 predicted proteins | sample MGYA00564399_ERZ1292629 | MGnify/ENA primary metagenome ERZ1292629 (study PRJEB36523, sample SAMEA6512636) | groundwater metagenome | collected 2019-01-08 | study: AquaDiva: Metagenomics assemblies of 32 groundwater samples | reverse complement strand
TTATAGATGTTATTTATCATGGGAAAAAAGAAGTATTTAAAGTTCATACTAGAACGGGAAGAGAGATTAGATGTTCAGGTACTAACCCATTCTTTACTATTGAGGGTTGGAAAAGACTTCTTGATTTGAAAGAAGGAGATCATATTGCATCTGTTAGAAATTATTCTTTTGAAGGAAAGATAATTCCTCCAAAATATATTCCTGAATTTTTAGGACTTATGATGGGTAATGGGTGCTGTACTGAACATCCAGTCCTATCAGATTCTAATACAGATATTCGCATATTATTGCAAAAAATAGTGGGAGAGTTTAACTGGGAAATAGGTCATATTACTTTTGATCAGAAGGGCCAACCGACGTCTTTTAGTATAAATAAAGGAAAATCGACAGTTTCTGCAAAAGACGTGTTGAAAAAATATAAGTTAAATAAAAAATCTATTCATAAGACTGTTCCTGAAGAAATTTTCTCTTGGAATAATCATTCTATTGCTAAATTTATAGGGGCATATTATTCGTGTGATGGTTGGTTTCAAGAGCCAGGAGTAGTTGCTTTTAGTAGTGCAAGTAAAGTTTTATTAAAGAGTATTCAAAGTCTTCTTCTTCGGTTTGAGGTTGTTTCTGTATTAAGAGATACAAAAGTAAAGCTTAATGGCAAATTGTTTGATCATTTTGAGTTGACCATTTGTGGTAGAGAAGTAATAAAAAAATTCTTCAAATCAATTCCAATTTATAAAGATTATAAGAAGAAGAAAATTGAAGCTTGGGTAAAATCAACAGAGGGAAAAGTTTCTAATAGTAATATTGATCTAATTCCTAATGGTTGGTGGAAACATTTAAAAACCAATGTTTGGAGTTTGAGTCATTGGAGTGAGAAAAAAGGAGGAGAAATATTTAATATTTATAAAAATGGCACAAATCGAGGTAAAGTTCTTAAATTTGCAGAATTAGATGGGGGAAATGAGACTATAGAAAATATTTGTAAAAAACATATTTTATGGGATAAAATTATTTCTATAGAAAAAGAAGAATTAGAAGAAATGTGGGACCTTGAAGTTGAAAATACACATAATTTTACTGCAAATGATATTTTTGTTCATAACTCCTCTCAGGTATTAGCCAGGGCACTTGATATTTTAGGTAAGAAGCAAAATTCCAGGATTAAAATTGTTTGTAACATTGATGATCATGCTAAACAACGAGTAAATTCTATCAGAGAATACTTAGATAAAAGTGAAGAGTACCATCTGATTTACCCTGGGGTGTACCCAGATAAAAAAGAAAAATGGGGAGAGCGAAAGCTTAATATTCAAAGAAATACCTATGGGGCTACAGATTATAGTGTAGAAGCGGGAGGAATTTTTTCTTCTGCTGTCTCTGGACGCTGTGATGTTTTGATTGGGGATGATATTGCTGACTACAAAAACTCAGTTCTTAATGCAGCTTCAAGGAAACAGGTAATCCAGTCGTGGGAAAATAACTGGATGAGTCGTTTAGAACCTAATGGTTTTGTCATCTATATTGCTACCCCTTGGCACAAAGAGGATTGCAGTTTCAAGCTGCTCCAAAATAAAAGATATGCTTTTCTAATCTTGGAAGTTTCTTCTGATTTGTCAAAAATTAATGTGAAAAAACGGTACTGGGGGTAGGTCATGGAGAAGTTACTTTGTCTTTGTGGATGTGAAGAAGAGGTAAAGTTAGGAAATAAATTTGTTCATGGACATCATAGAAAAGGACAAAAACTTTCTGAAGAAACTAAGGCTAAAATGTCTGTTGCAATGAGTGGTGAAAATAACTCTATGTTTGGGAAAGATCTCTCTGGGATAAATAATCCTATGTTTGGCAAACATCATTCAGAAGAAACTAAAGCTAAAATGTCTGTTGCAAATAGTGGTGAGAATTGTTCTTTAGAAACTAGAAGGAAAATGTCTGTTGCAAATAGTGGTGAAAATAATTTTAACTTTGGGAAAGACCACTCTGGGAAGAAAAATGGTCACTTTGGCAAACAACATTCTGAAGAAACTAAGGCTAAAATTTCTTTAACAAGTGCAGGTAGAAAACATTCTGAAGAGACAAAAGCAAAAATTTCTATTGCCAGAATTGGAAAACATTGTTCTGAAGAAACTAAAGCTAAACTCTCATTTTTGAATAGCGGTGAAAATAGCCCTAATTGGAAAGGAGGAATAGCTTATAAACCTTATGGACCAGGGGATAATGAAGAATTAAAAGAACAAATTCGAAGAAGAGATAATTATAGTTGCCAAGAATGCAAAATAGTTTGGATTAAAAAAGAAGAAAAATTTGTAGTTCATCATATAGACTATGACAAGAAAAATCACGTACCTTGGAATAGGATAACTTTATGTCATTCTTGTCATTCTAAGACTAATAATAATAACCGAGATTATTGGACTGAACATTTCTATGAAATTAATTTTAATAATTGTATTCAATGGATTTTTCGTTAAATTCTTTAACGATAATGAGTAGGGATATATTCAAATACCTTCTTTTAGTTATCTTTCAAAATATAAAGGATTAGAAGGGTTTTATAAAGGATTATACCAAATACCCCCACCTTTAATTTGTTTTTTAGTTCATTTTTTAAAGAGAACGCAAAAATGGGTACTATAGAATCAGAAATCAAAGAAGAGTTGGATTTTCAAGAAGAAATACAAGAAGAAACAGAGGATCAAAAGAATGAAATTTTATGTTCTTGGCAGGAAGAGACATACGAAATGCCTTTATGGGAAGAAAAATTCTCAAAAAAGACTCTTCTTAAAAAACTGGAGGAACTTGGTTCTAAAAGAGCTTTCGAAAGAGGTTTTAATTTAAAAGTTTATTCAGATGAAGAAAAAACCTTCCCATCCTTTCCATTGTGTAAAAAACCAATTCCTAATACAGTCATTGACCCCTCTTGGCCTCGGTTTGCTGGGGTTGACCCATTCGGAAAAAACATTGTTATATTTGTGATAGCTTTATCTCCTATTGGCGTTCGGTACCCTGTTGATATAAAAATAAAGGTGCCCAGAAATGAAATAATAGATACTTTATTGAATATGAGAGTAAAACATAATTTAAAAATGATGGTTGTAGAAGATAATGCTGCTCAAATTTTTATAGCAGATGGGGTAAAACTGAAAGGGGGAAAAGATTTTCCTATTACTACCAAGACGACCAGTGCTAATACAAAAAGAGCTGGTTTTGCTTCCCTAGAAGTTGAGTTTGCAACTGGAATGTGGTGTTGGGCTATGGGAGAAAGAGCCCACGAATATGACTGCTCTTGTGGATGGTGTGTTTGGGAAAGAGAAATGGACAATCATCCAGAATATGAAACCATCGACACTATCATTGCCTGTTACTATGCACGTGAGGCCGCGAAACTGGAATCAGAAGATCGTGCCCTTTTGAGAGGTTATGAAGAGATTGAAATTGATTGATTATAGAAATTTTTCTAATATTGTTCTAAAAAAAATTCCCCGTAAATATCCACGCACATATCCTCCAAAGTATCCAAGAAAAACACAAAGTTCCAATGACAGTTAAAATATCATAAAACATCATGTGTTTTATATAATTCATCTTATGCCTAACCAATCACTTCAGCGGACGGCGAGGACGCCGCCGCTGACCTCTACGTTAGACCTTTACCATCTCTATCCCGGCTTCCTGTGCTACGCAGTCCCCACTGGGATACGTTGGCGCACAGAGGCCCCGTCCGGGCCTAAGAGAGCACATTGGATTCAAACACTATAATTATTAAGTTTTAGGTATCCCAAGTTAATACGCTCGTATGCTCTTGTAGGGTTATCGAGTTTCAGAAAATCCATGCCAATAGGACAAAATCGGCAATCAAATTTATGTTGGCTACATTGATCGGGTCTATTTTCGTAAATGGAACAAAAGAAAAATGTGCCATCTTGTTTAATATTTGGGCATGGAACTCCACTTGTAAGTGGGGAGAATCTTCTACAACAATCTCCACAGTGTAAACAATTCATGTTATGCCCCTTATATAAAATTTCCATTATTTATACCGCTCTATTACTTCACAAGAACTGTTCTCGGTCCGTAGTAGCGGGATTTGTCCAGAAGCTTAACAATTTCTCTAGCTTTGGCATAAACCTTCTCTGGGTTTCTGGCGAGCCCTCTCACTCTTACCTTAACCGTCCCATGTTTTAATTCTGTACCCTTTGCTTTTCTCTCGTAGGCAAATACCCCTACCGAAAAATACCGTAAATAGTCCAAATCTAAAGGGTCTATTTTACCTGAGTAGTCGTGGTCACCATATTTCATTTCAGCCACTCCCGTATTTTTAGAGTAACTCGAATAGTATTTTTGCTAAGCCGTATCCAAAGCTAGTTGTACTCTATACGTTAAATTGGATAATCTGCAAACACCTCCTTCAAATCTTGTTTGCAATAATCCTCAGCAGCCTGATTGAAAAGTACTGAAATCGAGCATCCCACCAGGTTTGCGATAGCCTCAAATTGTTTCCAAACAGGTTCTTTATCTAAAGCTACTACAAACTTCCCATTCCCTTTACAACGAGGGCATGAAATTGATGTTCCATCCATCTTTTCCACAAAAGTTTTCATAATCTCTTCATGTATGGTCTGTAAAGATTTTCCTGTCTGCTCTTCCTCTTTCTTCAGGAGAAGAAATGTTTTCTGTGATATAGGCCAAGCACTCATTTTTATTTCCTTCTAGATAATTTGTTTACTGTCTCCATCCTTCTTACTAATATCATTTTAACGATAGTTCAGTTTGCTTGTCTATTATATACTAAAAAATGAATTTCCTTTATTATCAATTTCAGCTTTAATAATCTGATCGTAGAATGGAAAATTATCTAAATGACTAACGATAAAAATAGACCGGCAATTTAGATCTTTAAGTTGATCAACAGCAATTTCTGTATTTTTAGAGTCAAGAAATTTAAAAGTTTCATCAAACATCATTAGCCCACTAAATCCTCCCGTAAGATGGAGTAATTTATTTAAGACTGTGAGGTCCACGACAGTTTTTTGCCCCCCAGAAAGGTTCTCATAAGGCTGCCAGGTTTCCCCTACTTTCATATCTGCACTTAGGTCTGGTCTATATTCTCCTCCAACCAGTTTCTTATAAGATTTCATTTGGACAGTGTCTGTAGAAATTAAAGAAGAAACGTCTGATAGAAAAGATACCATTATAGAACCTTTTGGACTCATTAAATCATTATATGATTTTACCTTTTCTATTTCTCCTTGTGTTAAAGATAAAGAAATACTGGTTGTTTCAAATCCTATTTTGGCTTCTTCTACTTTTCTTTTTAACTTTAATAAATGTTTGCTATTTTCTCTCTCTGTTTCTAATTTGCTTATTTCAGATATAAAAAACTCTAACGTTTCTTGTAATTCTTGTTGATATATTGTTGAAGGGGTAAATTTTTCTTCTCTTATACCAGTAAAAATACTAATAAAACTTTCTTCTTGTGTTACAAACTTATTTAATTCTTGAATCAGTTTATTATGCTTTTCTGCCCCCTTTTCTTGGGAGAAAGCCAAAACCATTAATTTTTCGTTATTCTTTTTTTCTTCTTCTAATTTTGCAATATTTCTTGTAAACTCTAAATATGTTTCTTCTAACGATTTTAAATCAGAAAGTTTTATTTTTTCTAATAAGGCATCACGTTCCCCTTTTAGATCACCTATAATTCGTGTTGAATTGTCAATGTCTTGGAGATGTTTTTCAGTCATCTCTTTCATTATTAAAGAGTCTATATTTTGTCCACAAGCATAGCAGAGTTTATTCTTCAGACTTTTAAGCTCTGTCATAGCCTTATTCATAGATTCTTTTGTTTTATTTATCTCTGATTCAATAAAAGATTTCCTAGAATTTGCTTTTCCTATTATCTCTGTCTCTTTTCTAAAATCTTCCTGAGCTTTTTTTCCTTGGGATTTCAAATTAAAAATAGTTTGTTTCTCTGTTTCAAGCTCTTCATTAGTAAGACACTGAATCTTTGTTTGTTCAGATAATATGATTTCAGACTGTTTAATTTCCCTCTTAAGATTGATTATTTTATTAACAATAGAAATCATTTTTGAATAAGATTCTTTATCCTTCTTTAGTTGGTTTATTTCTCGTTCATAATCTACTTCAAGGGAAGTAAAATCAATTTCCCCGATTTGTTCTATTGTATTCGAAAAACCCAAGTTTTCTTCTTTTATTTTGTTTACCTTTTCTTCCAACTCTTCAAAAAATATTAAGGAAGAACTGTAACAAGCACCTACGATTTGTACTCCGAGAATCTTATTCATTAGATCTACTCGTTCCTTAAAAGCATAGGAACTTAGAAAACCCACTCTATTTTGTAAATGTATAAATAAATCTATTAATTCAAGGAATTCTAAGTCTTTAGAAATTTTCTCCTTAATTTGATTCTGGTTTTCTGCTTTTTGCTCAATATTATTGACATAGTATTTTATCCATCCTTTCTCATTCCACCCTCTTTCTATGCGGTAAGAGTTTTCCTGATAAATAAGGTCTATGTAAACATACATCTCTTTTTCACCTGTTTTTACGAACGATCTTGCGTTTCCTTCTCCAGTTAATCCAAAGTTGATAGCTTCTAATAGAGAGCTTTTACCGCTTCCATTCTCCCCAATAATAAGTTTTGTTCCAGGAGAAATTTCCGCATCAAAGTCAGAAATGGACCTGAAATTTTTTATAGTTATACCTTCTATAGAGAAATCCAGGTCCATTTCTTTAATATTCTCTTCAGAAACTCTTGGACGAATGAGTTTATGAACATTTTCAAGTCCAGCTTTTTTAATTCCAGAATCAATATAATCTTCGATTCTAAGTGTTTTTTCTTTGATTATTTCGACTGACTGGGTTCTTTTTTTAGTTAAAGGACTTGTTACTACCCACTCATCTTTTATTTCATCGTCAGTTATTAAGAATTTTAAGAATTTTGCATTTTCTGTTTCTGTTAAAACCCTATACCATTCTAGTGTTTCTAAATCTAATATTATTACCCCTGTGTCCGGATGATCTGAAAAACTGCCTTGTATTGGTGCCCCAATACAAACCATATTCTTTTTTGTTTGATGACGGTGAATATCCCCAAGAAAAGCAATTTTAAAACCGTTGGCGTTAACATCTTCATTTCCTTTGAAAACTACTTCAGCTTGTCCTATCTTTACATTCGATACTGTATGGTGCCCTATTAGAACATCTCCTTTAATGCTTTCAGGTAAAGTGAATTTTGGTTCCCAACCATAGAAGTACAAAGACCTTTTGTCTAAAGTGATAAACTCTTTATGAAGGTATTTTACGTTAGAAAATTCGTTGAAAACTGTAAGGAGGGTGTCACTAACAGAAATTGTACCCCTTGTATCAAGATCATGTTGACCATGACAAAGAAAAATGGGCACTTCTAGATTATTAAGTTTTTTTAGAAAATTATAAATTTCGTTCACAACATAAGGTCTTGGGCTTGCTACATTTAACAGATCTCCGGCAATAATAATTCCTTGACACTTTTCTTCTTTATGAATTTCTATGAGTCTATCTGAAAGTCTATTAAACTGATGAAGTCTAAATAAAGGGTCTCTAAATAAATTATGGTTTGGGTAATCTGAAATGTGTAAATCTGCTGTGATTAAAAGTTTCATAATTTATCAAAGCATCCTTCTTGGTCTTTTATCATTAATATTTGAAGAATTTCTTCTGCTTCTTCTTCATTTTTACATAAAAATCTGATTTCTTTATGTTCGTAACCAACAGAAAATAAGGATGTTCCATGTATAATTTTTTCATTCATTGTCACCACAACATAAATTTCTTCTTCATAGTCTTTTTCTAGATTAAATAAACCAAATAGTTTTTTCTTGCTTGTTGGTTTTAATTTACTAAAGTTTTTAATATGCTTTATGGTTGCATAAATAATAAGATTAGTTTCAATAACTGTGTTGTTTATTTTGATTAACATAATTTTTTCCTTTAACTATCAAATTAACTTTTCTCTAAAAGAGTTAAAACGTTTTTTCTTGGCCGGTAAAGTTTCTCTTTGCGTTGACCATTAGATTTTACTTTTACTAAATAACTAACTTCTGGTCTAGGGTTTAAATTTGTATCAAACATTAAAGTAAATTTGGAAATCTCATCTAATAATTGACCTTGCTTATAGATTCTATCTGCTGGAATAATCTTATATATTATACCTATTTTTATTTTTTCTGTTCCTCCGGCCTGACTTTTCCAGAACACATTATCCCCTACTCTAAACTCCATAATTTCCTCCTAAAAAATTTAGGTAACAAAGACTGTCGTTTTGACATAAGAAGTATATTGTTCATTTACTGATTTAATAGAACCAAAAAGAAATCAACAGAAAATTTTTTCTTGCTTCTTCAGAGTGTTTTTGCCCTATTCTAGAATATCCACAAACAAATCTTTTTCCTGTATTTACTTCTGTTCCACATCCACAAAAACAATAAGATTTTTCCATAAGATTGCGCGCTGGGGACCGCCTGCTTTAGCTGGCGGTAATTGACTTAACTTTTCTTTAGATTCTTTTCGATAATTTTTTCTAGTTCTTCTTTTTTCTGAGTATAAAAATTACTTTCTCCTTTCACATGGGGTAAAACTGGTTTTCCATCTTTTTTCCAATACTCTTCTGCGTCATCAATGTCTTTGCTATAACCATCTGCTGACCACCCAAATCCTCGAAGGACAAATTTACTCTGAGAAATCAAAATAGTGACCTCTTTTCCACAACTAATACAAATAGGGGTTGGTTTTTTTCCAGAGTGGTCAAAAAGTCTTACAAAGTAATTACACTGTGAACACTCATATTCACGTAAAGGCATCTAAATCCTCCTAAGCTTCCAAAATTCTTTGAATGCAATTTTTAAAATTTATTTCACCTTTTTAGGCTTTAGCCCGGAGAAGTTGACGAGAAGATTTATTTAGTAGCCAAAAATATCTTATAAATGCTTAGCAGCTTTTTAATGTAAGTCACTGCAGAAATTTTATCCCTAAATATATTTTGTAGCTCTACATAATCTTCTGGCCCAAAGTAAAGTCTGACTTCGAATAATTCCCCATTTGGCCACACTTCGCAAAAATGTACATTATCCATATTAACAAATAAATCTTCCCTGCTCTTTACCCACATCCTTTGCATTCCTTATATAGGGTACGAGACATTTTTAACAAAACCTCCAAGAAGAATAAGCCAAAAACTTACAATCTTAAGGCTTGGCCCAAGTGTTTAAAATTTTCCCTGTTGCAAGAGAATGCGAAGAAAATAAACACAATTCGTGCTTTCATTACTTTATACCCCTCCCTTTTTATCATTCTGATCTTATAAAACTTATGGGTTTTGCCCAGTCAAGAAACTTTAAAAATGACAAAATGATAATTTTGTGACTTTCTTTCATAGAATCAGTAAAATCATGTTCAATAATTATTTTTTTGCTTGAAAAAGTGCCAGAGTAGTTCTCAATTTGAGACATTAAATAAGTATGAAACATTATGCATGTATTTTTTCTATCTCTCTTTAAAATTAATAAAGGTTCTTTATTTAGTTTAATACCGTCATTACATATTTTATCCCAAAATTTAAATAAAATTCCCTCTGATTTTGTTCCATCCAAATAATTAAGTAAATCAAACTGTAAAGAATAACCTCTCTTTATCTCAACTACACAATATTTTAAAAAATCTTTTCCTTTAGAATCTAGTAATCCAATATCCCCAGAGAACATATTTGAATCCAGTCCTTTTTTATTTCTTTGGGTTGCTCTGGCTCCTGATCCTGCTGTCCGCCAAAAGATGTTATCTTTTACCCCTTCTGGGTCATTTTGAGTCCACCAAAGAGAAAGTTCTTTGCAAATTTGCCTTTCAAAATCACTACCTTTAATATTTCCTCCCCCCTTTTTCATTCTTTGCTTTCCTCTTTAAAAACTCCCAACATTTGATTTATATCGAACAGTAGAAAACACACCGACTTCAAAATAGTCGTATATTTAAGCACCCTTTCTGTTCCATACTTCATCATCAAATAGTAAAGGGGGTTGTCCTGAGTCTGATTTCTCGAATCGAACACACCCATTCTCAACAATAACATTATAAGATGGACATTTATCACCTTCAGAAACCTCATCAAAATCTGGGGATATGGCTATATAGTCAAACACATCTAACATGTAATTCATTTCACATCGTACAATGACGCACCGAGCCATAACTTTTAGCACCATATCCAGATAATCTTCGATATACTTACGAGCTATTTTAATTCGTCCGAATCTAGTATTCTTCATCTTCACTCCTTTTTGTCATTCTTTTTTAGAAACTAAAATCAAGCCCTTCATCAAGAGAAAACCTTTCATCTTGGATTTTCGCCAGTTATTTTTTTACAGTTTCTTTTATCCCAGGCGTCAATGTCGGGATGGCCAACAATGCCACGATCATCGGAGCCACTCACAATGATAGGCCCGGGGATGTTCTGACCAGTAAATTATTGGTATCCCAATTTGCTGGGCGACGGCACGCTCTGCTTTTGTTCCCTCTGATATGACCCAGCCGGGAAGTACTACAAGAAGATCGGCCTCAAAGAGCTTGCAGATCGAGCGCCGCATCCAGAATTCCTTCGACAGGCTCTCGGGGTCGATATCGTCTCTTAGATCGCTCCAGTCGTTAGGATTCCATACACGGTAGCCCAGTGCTACCATTTCTTCTGCGACCTCGGCAAAGGCCCGACGATTGTACTCCCGCATGTCAGTGATCGGGCCGGCTAGCTGGGCAAGGTAAAAAGGACGAATTGGGGGGGCCTGGCAGCCTGGGTAGCTTTTCTTAGGCCTTTCCCACTTCTTTCCAACGGGAATCATGATCCCCATCATGTCTCTTCTGCTTTTTTTCATGTTTCTCACGGGAATTCCTTTTTGTCTACTAAGTACGGTTCATCCTTATTCCGTATAAATTACTACCCTCTGATAATAACACACCTGTCTGGCATGGCTTCAAACATATCTACTCCATTAATATATAATTCCTTAATATCGTAATCAGATTTAACGAAAAGAAAAACACTTTCACACCACCCAGTACATTCTTCTTCAGAATTATCATGAGCTGCATAACCTACTTCAATATCTTGTGGCATTTCTTTTAGTCTAGAAATTAACTGTTTAACTTTCATTTTATTTTTCCTTCATATCTCTTAATAGAGTTTCGTCACTTAAATATTTTCTAACCATTTAAATCAATCTTTCTTTATAAGAGAGAAAGGTACAGTCAAGTCCTTCCTCAAGAGAATATTTCGGAAAAGCCCCAATTATAGATTTTAGCTTATCGATTTTTAAGTAATTTAAAGCCACATCCCCCTTTCTTGATTTTTCAACATTTGGGAGCTTAATCCGATAAGATGTATATTTTTGAATAATTTCTAGGACTTTGTTAATACTAAGTGAATTTTCATTACCGATATTAAAGGTTCCAAAAGCGCCCTTTTCAACTAAACTGATAAGAGCATATGTCACATCTTTTACAAAAACAAAATCTCTTCTTTGTTGTCCATCCCCATGAATAATTGGGTTTTTTTCTTCAAAACATGCATTTATAAAAGAAGGAATAACAGAAGTGTAACCTTTAGAATAAAGTTGTTCTGGACCATAAACATTGCTTAATCTTGCAATAATACAATCAATTCCTAATGGCTGATAAGCTAAGCAATAATCTTCTCCTGTTTTCTTCGTTATTCCATAGGGGGAGATGGGTTTTAATTCATCTGTTTCTTTCCATCCAGAAAAATCTTCTGGGG
>ERZ1292629.3631-Hain-H43-01um-R1-3631-length-11816-cov-12_pt1 | contig 11816 bp, 14 predicted proteins | sample MGYA00564399_ERZ1292629 | MGnify/ENA primary metagenome ERZ1292629 (study PRJEB36523, sample SAMEA6512636) | groundwater metagenome | collected 2019-01-08 | study: AquaDiva: Metagenomics assemblies of 32 groundwater samples | reverse complement strand
AATCATCCGCATCTGCCATAGAAGCGAGTCATACCTACGATGTTGGCGATTCCGATATAGAAACTTTCCGCATCCAAAAAGGCAACAGGGTTTCGGGGATATATATTGACGGAGATACTGACAGTCGAGCCGAGGTTGACATCACTTTCATCAGGCCTAATCCGGACGCCTATATAAAATACTCCGGCGACAGCGGTCTCCACAATAAAGCCGAAATATGCCTGAAATCTCCCCAGGGGACGGCCAGGAAAGTCATCGTGGAAAATACGGGCCAGATATCCGTCGTGGCAGACAATGTAACTATATGTGGCAACTGATAAAATGACAAAACAGATAAAATTTACGGGAGGTTTTACGCTCATCGAGGTGCTGGTGTCCGTTTCCATTTTTTCCATCGTTATGCTCGTTTCCACCGGCGCCGTTTTTTCCATCGTAGAAGCGAATAAAAAAGCCCACACTCTCAAGTCGGTGATGACCAATCTCAATTTCACCCTGGAGAGTATGGTCCGCGATGTGCGTGTCGGTTCCCAGTTTTCATGCGGTGCCGGCGGCGATTGTCCCGCCGGCGGGAGCATTTTCTCCTATCGAGCAAATCGGAATCTTATCGGTGGAAGCCAGAACGATTTTATCAGATATAGCCTGATGACGGATAGCGAGGGTATAAAAAGAATACAAAAAGAAATTACCGGCGACGGCACGCCTTCTGTCACGCAAATAACCGCCAGAGAAATCAACATAACCTCGCTCAAATTCTATGTCATCGGCACTCAGCCGTCGCTCGCCGACACAAAACAGCCAAAAGTAGTGATAACCATAAGAGGCTATGCCGGGGCGGGGAATACGAAATCGGACTTCAACATACAGACGACTATTTCCCAGAGGTCTATTGACTGATAATTTATGATATATAAATCCAACAAACAGGGCGGGTTTACTCTGGTAGAGGCGATGGTCGCCATATCAATCCTCTCGCTTGCCGTCACTGGGCCTCTGCTCATCGCCCAAAAAGGTCTGGGGTCGTCCGTCTACGCCCGCGACCAGATTACGGCCTTTTATCTGGCCCAGGAAGCCGTGGAATATATCCGGAATGTCAGGGATTCAAACCGCATAACGGGAACCCAGTGGCTCTCGCAATTCGGCGGATGCAAGGAAGATGGCAGTGGGAGAAAATGCAAAATTGACGCGCAGTACGCCGATTTTATGAATGCGGACGGTACTGTAAATACGAATGCCATATCAGTTTGCTCTGGGAGCTGTCTCGTCCTGTCTCTCGATACGGCAAACAACATTTACGGCTACGGCTCGGGAGCAGATTGGAAGCCGACTATTTTTACCCGCACTATTTCAATAGACGACAGGGCAAATGCGGACCAGGAAGCTGTAATATCTGTAACCATATCCTGGAGTACCAGGCTCTTTTCGCCACTCAAAACTTTTACCATAAAAGAATACATATTTAATTTCTGACATGAAATATATCGCATGCAATCAGGAAATAGGAAGAAAGAGGGAAAAACGAGGCGGTTTTGCCATGCTCTTTGCCGTGCTTGTTTCCAGCGTCCTTTTGTCCATCGGGCTTTCCATATTTAATCTGACCGTCAAGGAACTGGTCCTGTCTTCCTCCGGCCGCGAATCGCAGTTTTCCTTCTATGCCGCCGATACGGGGGCCGAGTGCGCCATTTATTGGGATTTCAAGGGCAAAGACATATTTGCCACGTCCAGCGATTCCAGGTCGCCGTTTCCGTCAGACCCGAATTGTGTCGGCGCTCCCATAGACGTGAGTCATCCGGTTTCCGGTCCCAATTCGGCCACAACCCAGTTTGTTCTCAATATTCCGGGCGGATATTGCTCCATCGTTACCGTCAGGAAATGGTCGGACGCACCGCCGATCATAAAGACAGAGATAGATTCACGTGGATACAACACTCCATGTCCCATAGACGCGCCGGACCAGAACCGCGTGGAGAGGGCGCTCAAAGTGACGTATTGAAATCGCGCAAATAAAAATGCGCAAAAACAAAAGATATATTCGCGCATTTGCTTCACTAAAACAGCTTTTCTGTTAGTATGTCCGTACATATGGATATCTCGCGAATACGGAATTTCAGCATCATAGCCCACATAGACCACGGCAAGTCCACGCTTGCCGATCGCCTGCTTGAGATCACGGGCACCATAGACAAGCGCCATATGCAGGAACAAGTGCTGGATTCCATGGAATTGGAGCGCGAGCGCGGCATAACAATCAAAATGCAGCCCGTGCGCATGAAATATTCGCAGGACGGCACGGATTATATTTTGAATCTCATAGACACGCCGGGGCACATAGATTTTTCATACGAGGTTTCGCGCGCCCTCAGGGCCGTGGAGGGCTCACTCTTGCTCGTTGATGCCACTCAGGGCATCCAGGCGCAGACACTCACCACTCTGAGTATGGCCAGAGAACAAGGTCTCACCATCATTCCGGTCGTTTCAAAAATTGATTCGCCTCTGGCTCGCATAGACGAGGTGAAGGCGGAAATTGTCCAGCTTCTCGGCGCGCCGCTAGAGAGCATCTTGGAAGTTTCAGGAAAGACGGGAGACGGCGTGCCCGAACTCTTGCGGGAAATCGTAAAACGCGTGCCTGCGCCCCGGTCAGAATTGTCGGAAAAAGATTTCCGCTCTCTCATTTTTGATTTTCAATACTCCAATCATCGCGGCATTACGGTTTATATCCGCGTCATGGACGGAAAAATAATGAGAGGGGACAGGCTGGCTTTCAAAATTGCCCGTGAACGGTTCACAGCAAATGAGATAGGCATATTTTCTCCTGATGAAAAGCCTATTGATTTCCTAGGCGCGGGCGAAATCGGTTACATCGTCACAGGCATAAAAGAGCCTGGCATAGCCTCTGTCGGGGACACTGTTACATTTGACAGAAGTCCGCTTCTGCCATTAGAAGGCTATATGAAGCCGTCTCCCATGGTATGGGCTTCCATATATCCCGAGAGTCAGGATGACCTCACGCCCTTGCGCCAGGCTCTCGGCCGCCTGTCTCTGTCGGATTCCGCTTTTACGTACGAAGAAGAATCGTCAGGCACGCTCGGCCGCGGCTTCCGCTCGGGTTTCCTCGGCATGCTCCATCTGGAAATCATAACTGAACGTCTGCGCAGGGAGTTCAACCTTAATTTGGTTGTTACCACGCCGTCCATCACATACGAAGTAACTTACAAAAGCGGCAAGAAAGAAATTATTTATTCCCCGTCTCTGTTTCCCGATGACGGAGTCATTGAAAAAGTCTATGAACCGTGGGTCAGGCTCAAAATCATCGCGCCGAACCGATATGTGAGCCCTCTCTCCCAGATTATTTTTGAACACCAAGGCGCGACAGGCCACATGGACACATGGTCGGGCGAGAGGACGGCCATGACGGTCAATATGCCCCTGCGCGAACTGATGAGGAATTTTTTTGACGAAGTAAAGAGCGTGAGCTCCGGTTACGCTTCCATTTCGTACGCCTTGGCAGACATGAAACCGGCCGATGTTTCGCGTCTGGACATAGTCATAGCCGATGAAATTGTCACGGCCTTTTCGCGGGTAGTGGCCCGGACAAAAGCCTATGATGAAGCGGAATCGGCCGTGGAAAAACTGGAAAAAATCCTGCCTAAACAGCTTTTCGTGACCAAAATCCAAGGCAGGTCCGGAGGCAGGATTCTGGCCTCCCGCACCCTCTCGGCTCTCAAAAAAACCGTTACGGCCCATCTCTCCGGCGGAGACATAAGTCGCAAGAAAAAGCTCTGGAAACAGCAAAAAGAGGGCAAGAAACGGCTGTTGGAGAGGGGGCGGGGCAACCTGAACATTCCCCAGGATGTTTTCGTAAAAATGATGCGAAGTAGTCCTGATAAATAAAAAGCAGGTTCTCTCCAGAACCTGCCGAAAGACTGTCAGCGGATAAATATACGCTTGATAAGATCCGCTTGACTTTTGATAAGATCCGCTTGACTTTGTCGGTCTATCAATCGCCTGACTTCATCACTGTTGATGAACCCGGCCATTGTCAACGGTATTTTTTTTGACAGAGGGTGTATACCGATTTCAAAAAAGTGTCTGTGACGATTCAGACGGCGCCTGGTCTCTCCTCTAATTGCGCTCACCCAAGATTCGGTCACTCCCAAATATTTCCCTATCTCCCTATTCGTTTTTCCGTCAAGTACCATATCGAATATTTCTTTCTCTTTCGGGGAGAGATCCTGCTCTATAATTTCAAGCATCTCTCTCTTTTCCATACTTTCCGAAGGAATCTCCGGCAGGGCGAGCAGGGTGCCCGCTCCGGCCCCCAACTTGAGCGTGGCCAGATCCTTTGTAACATAGAAATCAATCGATTTTGCCCTGGCCATGACCTCGTCATTGAAGACTTCGTTCGGGAACAGGTCATCAAACGTTTTTCCCGTAAGTTCCATCAGTTTTTCTTTGAAACGTTTCAATTTTGCCTTGCCGCCCTTTATCTTTGTGAAAAGAGGCGGCCGGCCGTTGAGGTTCAAGATACGGCCGATGCAATTCTCGGCAATTCCCAGAAACTCTGCCGTCTGCCTCTGGTTCCAGCCCCTTTGGCGGATAGCTCTCCAGAGGTCGCCGTGTTTAGTTTTCACGACGTAGGCCACTTTGAAAGGCTTTTTCATTTCTTGCTCCTTTGTTGATTGTTTTTTTGTTCAGGAAAATCCAAGATTAATACTACATCAAGTATAACTTTATGTCAATAACGCCACCGTTTTCTATCTATAGAGTGATGGCATGTATGCCAAAATCATGGAAGCGGCGATGAGGATGACGAATATACCCCAGACGATGTTCATTTTTTTTCTGTGTTTTGGATTAATCAGCATTTTGTTTATGATATATGAGCCGTAGAGGTTATGATAAGTATACCATGAGAGAGTTTCAGGAGAAAAGACGGTTCAGAAAACTGCTCCACTCGCGCTATGTCATAGCGGTTTTGATTATTCTCTGCGCATTGCTCGCCCGCGCGGTTTGGGGTGTCTACGGCAAATATGAAAAGAGTCGGGAGATTGCCGAGAGGACAAAAACCGAACTGACGGCTCTGGAAGCACGCCAAAAATTCCTCTCGCGGGAAATAGCCGACCTGGACACCGATTTGGGCAGAGAGAGCGAAATTCGTGAGCGTTTCGGGGCCATAAAGGAAGGGGAGAGGCTGATTGTGCTCATAGACGGCGATTCCGGCCAAAAATCCGCTATCCAGGGCGCGGATAATGGCTGGTGGCAGAAGCTCGTAAATTTTTTCAAGCGAGATTAGTTTAGTGGCAGAACTGGTGCTTCCCAAGCATCGGGCGGGAGTTCGATTCTCCCATCTCGCACCAACAACAAACCGGTTTCTATTTCGCGCTTTCCGCGCGATTTGGTATAATGCCTCGCATATGAAAAAAGTGGAAATATATTCAACACCGGTTTGTGTGTATTGCAACATGGCAAAAGATTTTTTTAAAAAGAACAAAATTAATTATACGGAATACAACGTAGCCACGGATACCGCCAGGAAAGAGGAAATGATAGAAAAAAGCGGCCAATTCGGCGTGCCCGTCATAGTGGTGGATAGCGAAAATATCGTCATGGGATTTGATGAGAAGGTTTTGAAGGATTTGCTCACGGTAAAATAAAAAGGAAAATGTTATAGTCTCTCTTGCGCCCCCGTAGTTCAACGGATAGAACAATGCCGTCCTAAGGCGGAGATGTCAGTTCAATTCTGGCCGGGGGCACAATTTATAACTAGTAAAGCAGAATAAATAATAGAGCACGGTTGAAACATGTTATACTTTTGTTCATGACACCCGAAGAACACCGCATGCTCATGGAGACCCGCGAGCTCACGGAAGAGAACGCCGCAATCTTGAAAAGCATCCAGAGGACGAGTCGTTTTTCCCTGTTTTTTCGGATTATCTACTGGGCGATAATTATCGGTTCGGCGGTGGGCGCGTACTATCTCATACAGCCTTATGTAGATACGCTCAAAGACGCCTATTCAAGCTTGCTTTAGAGTCAAAAAAAGCTTAAATTATACGAGTCGTTTGGCTTTAGGCCACGGTAGCTCAGTGGCAGAGCGCTACCCTGAAGAGGTAGGCGTCGAGTGTTCGATTCACTCCCGTGGCACATTTTTTTTCAGACCGACTTCACCCGCAGTTTATTCTGTTTCGCCTTGTCTACTTTCGGCAGTTTTATAGTCAGCAGGCCGTGACGTTCTACGGCTTCGGCTTCCTCCACTTCTATTTCTTCGGGGAGCATGACGGTGCGGGAGAAGGAGCCCCAATAGAGCTCTTTGTGGAAATAATCGGTTTCCTCTATATCAACGCTCTCCTCGCGCCTGCCTTTGATGGTGACCATGTCGCGGGTGATGTTTATGTCCAGGTCTTCGGGACGCACGCCGGCCACCATGGTCTTTATGATGATTTCATCTGGAGTCTGATGCACGTCCACGGTGAGCTGGCCTTCTTCCTCGGCTTCCTCCATAAAATTTCCGCGACTTTCCGAGAGGCCGGCGCCCATGGCATCTTCTTCCATCTTTACGGTGCCGGTTAGGCGCTCAAAGAACGATTTTTTTGATGGTTGCATGTGATTTTATTCCGCTTTTAACTTTTTTGTTTTTTCAAAGAGAAGCAAGACGCCGAGCGCGGCTATCCAGACTACCGAGAAGACGATGAAAATTTTGCTTCCGTTATCGTATATTATAAACATATTGAAGACCGTGTGCAATGCTATGGCGGCGGCGAGCCCGATTGCGCGCCAGGTGATTTTCCACGCTTTGCTCCTGTAGAATTCGCGCGCTATACAATAGCCCAGAACGGCCGAAGAGACGACATGGAGCAGGCTGGCGCCTATGAATCTCATATTGCCCGTAACGAGACCTTGGAAGGCGTGGCCTTCCAATAGGGGGTTTAGGATAAAGAGAACGTTTTCCAGGGCGGCAAAGCCGAGAGCCGTGGTGATGAGATATTCCATGGCATCTATGGGTTCGTCAAAAGCTTTTGAGCGAAGGACGGTAATTGTAACCATGAGGAGTTTTGCCGTTTCTTCAATGATTGCCCACAGAATGAGAGTTGTTGTTGTCATGCCCCAGCTCGCGTAGGCCCATTTTTCAAAAGGATAGACCAGAACGACGGCTACCATACCGCCGAGAAAAGCAAGAAGTATTTTACTGCGAGGCTCGGGATGGAGCTTGTCTTCCTGCATCCAAAACCAGAGCCAAAATAAAGCCGGCAAAATGCCTCCGACGAGAGCGTAAAAAATGTTCGGGGCTATCGGAACCATGAAGTTCACATCGGCCATGATTCTATTATAAGCGATTTTTTGCCGGCGACGGGCATATCGGACCAGATTTCTTCCGTGACGAAGGGCGCGAACGGGTGGAGGATTTTGAGAAACTTTACGAGAGTCCGCAGGAGAAATTGTTTTCGCGATTCTCTGTCAGCATCGCCGCCATTTTTGAATATATCCTTGCTCTTTTCCAATATGATGTCGGCGAATTCGCGCCATATATAGGCGTAGACTTTTTCGGCTACGAGGTAATATTTGAATTCTCCCATTTCTCTTGAAATTTCTTTCAGAAGCTCGTTTTGTTCGGCCAGGAGCGCTCTATCGTCCAGGGAAAATTCGGCGAATTTTTCATCATATGTTTCGCCGAGAACCGATGAAAGGACAAAACGGGCGATGTTCCAAAGTTTGTTTGCAAAGTTTTTATAAGCGCGAATTTTGTCTTCGGACATTTTGGTGTCGTTTCCCGGCCCCGTGGCGACGACGAGAGACATACGCACGGCATCCATGCCGTATTTTTCGCACATGAGAATCGGGTCAACGGCGCCCTGCGATTTTGACATCTTTGAGCCGAGAGCGTTGCGGACCAGGCCGTGGAGATATACTGTCTTGAAAGGCACTTCGCCCAGGAGATATGTGGACATGAGAATCATGCGCGCCACCCAGAAAAATATAATGTCGTAGCCGGTCGCGAGAACGCTCGTCGGGTGGTATGTCGCCAGGTCGGCTGTCTCCTCCGGCCAGCCGAGGGTTGAAAATGTCCATAGGCCGGCTGAAAACCATGTATCTAGGGTATCTTCATCCTGAAACCAGTCAGGTTTATTTGGGTCATTTTCTGGTGCTTCTATTCCGCAATAAGTCTCATATTCTAGTGTTTTATTTATACCTTGTTTTGTCCGATACCATACTGGTATGCGATGACCAAACCAAATCTGGCGGGAAATACACCAGTCGCGGAGATTTTCTATCCAATTCATATAGACTTTTTCAAAGCGGTCTGGAATTATAGCGACGCCTTTTTCCAAAACAGCTTCCCGCATCAGGTCTTTGAGTGATTTATTTTTGCGGGAAGCGATTTTCTTGTTTACGTCTATGAACCACTGAAGTTTAGGCAGAGGCTCTATGATACCGCCCGTCCTCTCCGCTGTCGCCACATTTTGAGGAATTGATTCTTCTTTTTCCAGTAATTTTTCGGATTTTAACCAGTCAACGACCGCTATGCGGGCTTCCGCCACTTTTTTGTCTTTCAAAATCGGCGAATCGACAGACATTCTCGCGTATTCGTTTATTACAGGAACGATAAGGAGTTTGTGCCTTTGAGCAATCTCCCAGTCAATATGACTATGAGCTGGAGTTACACCGACAGCGCCTGTGCCGAACTTTGGATCTACCGCATCATCACCGACAATTTTTATGTGAATTTTTGTTCCGGCAAAATCGATGCTATATTCTTTTCCTATGAATTTTTTATATCTCACATCTTCCGGATGGACGGCTACGGCCGTATCGCCGACTTTTGTTTCCGGCCGTGTTGTGGCTATTGAAACGGGGAAGTCCTTTGAATACCTGAAAGTGTAGAACATGCCGATGCTCTCCGTGTAGACGATTTCATCGTCTGAAATCGTCGTCTGGCCTTTCGGGTCCCAGTTGACTATGCGATAGCCGCGGTAGATGAGTCCGTCGTCGTACATTTTCTTGAAAGCCGTGCGCACGGCCAGGCTTCTCTTTCCATCCAGAGTAAAAGCCTCGCGCGACCAGTCCACAGAAGCGCCGAGTTTTTTCACTTGGCCGACGATTGTATCGCGGCTTTGCTTTGCGTAAGCATCAACACGCCTCACGAATTCTTCCCGCCCCAAATCCTCTCGCCGTTTTTTTTCTTCTTTGTATATAATGCCTTCAACTTTGGCCTGGGTGGCGATGGCCGCGTGGTCCGTGCCGGGGACCCAGAGTGTCCGAAAGCCTTTCATGCGATGGTATCGAACCATGATGTCCTCAAGCGTCGTTGCCAAAGCGTGGCCCATATGGAGTGTTCCGGTAACGTTTGGCGGCGGCTGTACCATAGAAAATACAGGCGCATCGGCCTTTGTCGCGCCTTTTTCTACGCATATGTCGGGGTTAAAAAAACCGCTTTCCTGCCATGATTTATAGACTTTTTCCTCCGTTGCTTTAGGGTCGTATGGCTTGAGGAATTTTTGGGGAATATTCAGTTTCATGCAGAAAATCATAGCAAAATAAGGCCAAAAATGAAAATCGCTCCGCCAGTGAAAGCGGAGCAATATGTCAAATATCTTAAATTCGTGGGCCAATAGGCAGAGTCCCGACTGCTTTGAGCAAAATATCGGAATTTACAGATTTTTTCCTGTTGAAGTAACCGGCGAGGGCAATCATCAAGCCGTTATCTGTCGCATGATCAAACTCTGGCAAGAGAATTTTAATTGAACATTCGTCAGCCAGTTTTTCCAGTTCTTCGCGGATATGAGTGTTTGCTATGACGCCGCCGCCTATAATGATAGTTTCCACGGCGAATTTTTCTATAGCTTTTTTCATTTTTACCAGGATGACGTCTGTTATGGCGTCTTCGGTTTCGCGGGCAATGCCCCTTATAATATCGTCCGAAAGCGGCACTTTTTTCTTTTTTAGCCTCTCCACCAGGTATAAAACAGAAGTTTTGAGTCCGGAAAAAGAAAAATCCATATCATCGCTCTTTATCATAGGGCGTGGCAATGGTTCCGGACTGGCGATTCCTCTCTCTCGCGCTTCTCTGGCTAATTTCGAGATTTGCGGGCCGCCTGGATAAGGTAGACCGAGAGTGCGGACAACTTTATCAAAACATTCTCCGATAGCATCATCGCGTGTTTCGCCTACGATTTTGTAATTTCCAATACTTTCAATGAGGACAATTTGAGTATGTCCGCCAGAGATGAGCAGGGAGAGAGCGGGATATGAAATGTTTTTGTGGAGCAGTTTATAAACTTCATCCGTATCGTTTCCTGTCTCTCCTTTTGTTTTTTCTTTTTTTATGAGAGCCGTCAAGATATGCCCTTCCATGTGATTGCAGGGAATTATGGGAATGTTCCAAGCATAAGACAGAGCTCGAGCAAAATTGATGCCGACCCATAGAGCGGGTTCCAATCCGGGGCCGATTGTGACGGCGATATAGTCAACATCCGGTTTTTTTGTTTTTGAAATGAATTTTGTGAAATGGATGAGCAGTTCCGGTTCTTTTTGGAGAATTTGTTCAATTTCTTTTATTTTACTCGTTATTTTCACCGACTTTTTTTCGTCCGCTGTTTCCGTTTGTATTTTCATTTCCTCGAAATCCCCAGCTTCCATCAGAGTTTTTACGAGCACGGGTATGAGATTTATTTGATGCTCTCTCTTGGCCAAAATAGGAAAAACACCGCCATATTGCGCGTGTATATCTATCTGGGAATGGACAGTATTACCGAGAATTTTTACAGTCTCTTTTTTTTCATTTACCGCGATGAGACTAATCGCTGTTTCATCACAACTGGTTTCAATACCCAATATTTTCATGGTGCGCGGTATAGGACTTGAACCTATAACATCTACAACGTCAATGTAGCGCTCTACCAATTGAGCTAACCGCGCATAATGTCAAAGTTACTTTACACTATCAGAGTTCTTTTTCAACCCAGACTTTTTTAAAATGAAATTCGCTCGATATTACTTTTCGCGACTTTCTTGAAATCTTCACTCAGCATAGAAAAATCAACGATATCTATAGTATATAGAGTTGGTATAGCCGCGCATCTGGATTTTATCGATCTCAGTGTATTTTTTGGAACGGTTGTAGTTCCTTCTATTCCTACATCGAGGTCAGAAGTCGCGGTATGCGTTTCCGCTACCCGAGAGCCAAAGAAAAAAGCAGAGAAATTTGTGTCTGCGAGCTCGCTTTTTAATATTCTGGCAATTTCTCTTTTTACTTCTTTAATTTCCATAGTAACTGTTCCAATGCTGTTTGAATTTTCGGTAATTCAAGCAATACTTTTTCTGCAAATCGTTCATTATAGGCATGAGCTGTTTCATTTCTCATATCAGTCATAGAAATCCATATGTCATCATTTTCAATCAGGGTTTGTTTGAAAGACTCTTGAAAAACTTTTTTAGGTGAAATTGCCTCAATTCCGTATTCTTGGCGTAGTTTCTCCTTCAGAGTTTTCCAGCATACATCAAAGGCGATTTCAAATCTCTGTATTGCGGAATCACGAAAAACCGCGTGATCCGGCCCTGCAGTTTTTAATTTCTCTAGCACCTCCTTGAGATTATTGACCGTCTTTTCAAATTGGGCTATTTGAGCTTCATTTTTCATGACAAATTTATTTTAACATAAAAATGATAATAGTTGTCTTGTTTAGCGGAAATTTGAATTCCGAATTCTTGGCGGTGTTTGTTGGACAAAGTTCGAAACTATTTCGAGCAAAACCCAAATGATTAAAATTACTAATGCGGACTCGGCAGGGCGAAACAATTTGTCTGGGGGAAAGGATTCGCCC
>ERZ1292629.1936-Hain-H43-01um-R1-1936-length-18831-cov-7_pt2 | contig 11818 bp, 10 predicted proteins | sample MGYA00564399_ERZ1292629 | MGnify/ENA primary metagenome ERZ1292629 (study PRJEB36523, sample SAMEA6512636) | groundwater metagenome | collected 2019-01-08 | study: AquaDiva: Metagenomics assemblies of 32 groundwater samples | reverse complement strand
TTCCAAATTGCAGAATACAAAGCGTTTATCAAGAATCTGACAAGCGTTTCGAATATTATGGCTAAGTTTTTTTATGTGGTCGTTCCGTTTTCCCCTTCTGAAGATGAAAAAGGTGGATTTATGGGGAAAATGTCTGGTATTTTTAGCCCAAAATCAACAGTGAATTCTCATGGCGAGCTTTTTGATACTTATAGGAGTCAACTTTTGCAACGTGTGGAGCATGTCACCGCCGCTCTTTCTGGTACAGGTGTGCATGTTACCCCGCTCAACACTGAGGAGATCATCGAACTTCTCTATAATAGTTATAACCCATCTTTGTTTACGACGACTATTATCAAAGATATTTCTGCTGTCGAGTTAACTTCTGTAACCGAATAGTGATGACTGGCGATATTACCATCAAAGAAGAAAATACAGCAGAGAAGCAGTCTTTCTTTAAGAGGAAGGGCTCTCGTTCTCGTGGCTCAAATGAAACGGAAATGCTTTATCAGCAGGGACTCGCAACAGTGAAAGATCTGATTGCTCCTCCGGCTATTCGGATGGCTCCAAACTCCATGCAGATAGGAGATATTCTTTCTCGGACGTATTTTGTGATTGCCTATCCTCGGTATCTGAGTACCAACTGGTTTTCACCGATCATCAATATTGATTTTCCAATGGATATCGCTCTCTTTATCCATCCTATTGATACCGCAGAAATTTTAAAGAACCTAAGAAAGTCTGCAACACAGGTACAGTCACAAATTAATATTGAAGCTGAAGATGGTAAAGTACGAAATCCTGTTCTTGAAACAGCTATTGAGGATATTGAAATGCTTCGCGATAAGCTACAGCAGGGGACAGAAAAGTTTTTCCGTTTTGGACTGTATATCACCCTCTATGGCGAAGATGAAAAGGATCTTAATGACAGGAGTCAATCAATAGAGGCTCTTCTTGAGGCTCAGCTCGTGTATGTGAAACCAGCGGTTCTGCGCATGGATCAGGGATTTGCTGCTACCAGACCACTCGCCAATGACCTTCTAGATGTTGCGAATAACTTAAATACTGAACCACTTTCCACGACCTTCCCGTTTGTTTCTTCGGATCTTTCTTCAAACGAGGGAATTTTGTATGGTATCAATCGGCACAATAATAGTCTTGTGCTTTTTGATCGGTTCAAGCTTGAAAATGCCAATATGGTTGTTTTCGCAAAGTCTGGTGCCGGTAAAAGTTATACGGTAAAGCTGGAAGTCTTACGCTCCATGATGTTTGGATCGAGTGTGATTATTTTGGATCCAGAAAATGAGTATAAGCATCTTTGTGAAGCCGTAGGAGGGAGCTTTTTGAAAATATCTTTGAACTCTGATGTTCATTTGAATCCTTTTGATCTTCCAAAACAGATTGAAGATGAGGATCGGCAGGGTATTTTCCGTAATACGGTGGCGAATCTTACTGGGTTGCTCCATATCATGCTTGGTACGGTTACTCCGGAAGAGGATTCGATTCTGGACCGAGCCATTCGAGAGACATATGCTATTCGTGATATTACCGAGGATAGCGATTATTCTATCTTGACGCCTGAGATGTTTCCAACGATGTCTGATCTGTACTCTGTATTGCAGAATATGGAAGGGGGAGAATCGCTTTCTATGCGTTTGGAGCGATATACAGAGGGTATTTTTGGTGGATTTCTCAATAAACATACGAATATTGAGACTGATAACCAGTTGGTGGTATTTAATATTCGTGATCTTGAAGAAGAACTTCGGCCAATTGCTATGTATATTGTGCTTCAGTTTATTTGGAATGAAATTCGTTCAAAATTGAAGAAGAGAATTATTGTTGTAGATGAGGCTTGGGTTATGATGCAGCATGAAGATGCAGCCTCTTTCCTTTTGGGTATTGCCAAGCGTTGTCGTAAATACTATACGGGACTGACAACGATTACGCAGGATATTGGTGACTTTATGTCTTCACGTCATGGGAAACCAATCATCAGTAACTCTTCACTTCAGCTCTTACTCCGTCAATCACCATCGTCTATTGATACGGTGGCAGAGACATTTTATCTCACGGATCATGAAAAGTTTTTGTTGTTGGAAAGTAATGTAGGGGAAGGAATCTTTTTCGCTGGTACCAAGCATGCAGCAATAAAGGTGATTGCTTCTTACAGTGAAGATCAGATTATTACGTCTGATCCGCGACAACTCTTAGAAATTGAAGCTGCGAAAAAAGATTTTGATTCCGGACAATAAGTCTAAAGATGAGGGGAATATGGCATTTGACGCATTTGATGAAGGAGAAGGAGAGGACGAGACAAGCGCCCGAGAAGCCCGCCGGGTAAAACGGATGGCTAATCGTGAAGCGCTTCATATGGCGTTCATTGAAAAAGAAGTTGAGCTCGATACTGTGCAAGAAAATCGAGCAACGTTTCATCAGTATTCGCCAATGTTCATGCTTTCTGGACTCAAAGATGTCTTGGACTGGACAGGCATCGGTTCTTTACCTGGGATCGGCTGGGTGGTGACTATTTGTTTTTCTGTGGGTATCTTTTTGATGTTACAGCTCAGTCGAACGAATAAGCATTTAGGGGATAGTCGGTTTATTCTTCGGAGGGTTGTTATATTGTTGATTGGGACTTTAGTAGAAGCCTTTGTCGTTGGGGTAAACTTTTTGCCATTTGAAACCATTACAGTGTTGCTTATCTTTTTGATGGACAGATTTATGAGTGATAAGCAAATTGAAAGAGTAACTGAGATTCTTCAGATGTTGCATCGAGAACGAAAAGTAAGAACATAGAAGAGAAGAATAAAATATATGAGAGAGATTCTTGCAAAAAATAAAGAACAGGTTGTAACCGGAGTTTTAATATTTTTTTCTCTTGGTTTTTTGGCTTTTTTTCAAGAAAGTCCACGTCTCTCCCCGGCATTTCAGAGTTTTGTAGTCGCGGTCATTTTCTTCTTGGTAATACCTGCACTCTATTGTAAAATAATACTAAAGAGATCTTTACAAGAATTGGGTTTCCGGCGCGGAGATATGGTGACAGGCGTTGTTTCTGCTTTTTTGTCTGCAGGTATAGCACTGGCCCTTGTGATTGCTTTGGCGCAGGTATTCCCAGCTTTTCGTGTAGGACACACGCTTCCTTTCTTGGTGGAAAGGAGCTTTCTCTGGTTTGTTCTGTACGAGATCTTTTTAGTCCCAATAGTAGTTCTTTTGTATGAAGTATTTTTTCGAGGATTTGTCCAGACTTTGTGGCTTCGGCATCTAGGATGGAGAGCTATTTTGGTTCAGTGGGGGTTGTTTCTGATACTTTTTCTGATAAGTAAGGACTTTTCTTGGTCGAATGCTCCATTTTTACTTTTTGCCCCCATTGCTGGTTTCGTTGCGTATCGCTCCCATTCGATTTGGTATTCTTTGTTAGCCAGTTCACTTTTTTTCCTTCTCGTAGATATTTTCTTTTTGATTTTTCGTTAGACTGTTTATGAAAATATTTTCTCAAATACAAAGAATTTCTTTTCAAATCCTCGTTGTCATTACGATACTTTCTTCAAGTCTTTTGCCTGGAGCAGCTTTGGCTCTTTCGATTCCAAGTCCTTCTAAGGTAGCTTCGGATATAGAGAAGCGCTATCACTTAAATACGCAAAATATTCAGAGTCAGGGTGAGTTGTTTAATGTTGCTCAGAATAAGCAACCTGCTCCTGAAGTATCGATTTCTTTTAGTCCATCAGATCCAAGACCAGGAGAAAAGCTCACGGCGAAAGCATTTCCGATTTTTTTTACAAACCGTGAAGAAGACCTCTACTATGGCTGGTACCTGAAGCGTGCAGGCTGTGATTTAACGAACAGTCCATCCGCTGCTAAAAAGGCGTTGTGTGATAGGGATAAAGATGGAAACATTACTGTTGAGGATTGGAAAACAGAAGCCTCTGCACTGATTGCGCAAAATGGCTTTGATAATTCTGCGACAAGTTATGCGTCGGACTCTGATAGTGATGGGTACAAAGCTCGTTTTGGAGGTGATAGTAAACAAGATACGCCGGATTATTGCTATATTCATGACAATGCAAGCGGTCAGAACTACGAGCTTGTGAATAGGGCGAGTGATACTTCCTTTACGTGTCCAGCTGGAACCACTCCAGCCTGTGTTGTAGAAGAGCTCGAAGACGATGTTGTCACAGGAGTACAAACTGCATCTGGTGTTTGTACAGTCTCGGGTATACCGGTTTGTTCTTCAAGTACGCCATCTTGTAGTACGGGAACACCAAAGTGTGTTGCGGATTTTTATGCGCCTACTTGTAGCGAAGCGAGTCTCTCGAGTTGCTCAACCATATCAAGTGGAAGCGCAAGCCCATCTTGTAAACACTTATTCCCTGATGCTCCTGGACAGACCAGTGGGGATGGTGTTTTTGGAGCAAACGAAGAGAACTTTTGGTCAACTGATCCAAATGATCCCGATACTTCAGACAACGGAAATAAAGACGAAGCCAATGTCGTTGGTTTGGGACGGTCTTCTTTTACCTGGAACTACACAACAGGAGATCAGGTAGGAGTGGCTGTTGAGGGTACGTCAATGATTGCTACAAAACACGACAATTCCTCAACGATGATCATGTGGGCATTTCCAAGACAGAACTGTCCTGTAAGTCTTGCGAGTGGTACAGGAGCGTATACTGAAACGGTCAAAGGATACGTAGTGACTATTCCTACGGCTGATATGGATTTGAATGACTGTATCGAAGGGAATCTTGTAGATCCCTCTTTTGGAGGACAAGCAAAAAATTTAGAGGTAGCTGTTACGGCAACACCGAATGAGGCTATAAATGACGAAACATCGGATAAGGGAGGTGATTTGGTAGTAGCTCAAGCCAGTGTGAGTAATGGTGGAACAGATCTCACAAATACGCTTTTTGATTGGAAGGTTGAGATGAGTGATAATATTCAGTTTAGCTCTTCTATTGGGGCTATAGGGGATGTAACTGCAGATTTGCAGGGACTGGATCTGTTGGGAAGTACGAAAGGGAATGCTCTAGATAGTATTCGAGTAAAGATGGATATCCCTCGTTCTACAAGTCTTTCTGGACGACCTTTGTCGGCGTACCTCAACAATGGTATAGGGTATATGCGACTTTCCTCTAAGGTGAGTGAAAATTTTTCAGGAACTATTACGCGCAAGGGAAAGAGCGACGTTATCATCAAGTTTGTTTCGACGGGAAGAAAGATTATAGCCTACAAGCCAGACCCGATTTTGGCAGGAAGCGCTATGCATGTCACGCTTTCCAATGGATCAAGTGTTATTTGTAATGTGGATCCGCTGGATCGGAATACTTGTCGCGTCATAAAAAATGAAATTATTGGTCTTGGTGTTGATGATACAGGACTTGCAAATTTTAACTGGACGATTAATGGAGCTCCACTGAAATGTTCTTTGAAAGGAGTATCTCCTGATTGTTCTGATACTGAGCAAGGGCCAATAAACTTTTTTCCAGTTACCGGAAATGTAGGAGACAGCTATACGGTGACACTTAATGCAACTGACGTGGCCACCGGAAATATGGTGACGCTTTCTCGAACGTTCAATGTTATTGAACCAGAGGTGACTATTGTTTCACCTGATCAAAATATGGTTTGGCCAAAGTTCTTGGGACAGTATAAAGATATCACCGGTACGGCTGCGAGTTGCCCAAGTGGACTCTGTAATGATTATAGTGAAAATATCTTTCAGACATTTTCTGGAAATATAGCGACGCTTCAGGCAAATTTTATTCCGAGTTTCCTTGGTACGAATTCGCAGCGATTTTGGAATGTTGATGGTGTTATAACGAATGAGACAGCCCCGATGCAGGTCTCTTTCCAGGCAAATAAATTGGAAGATGAAATTTACAATGTTTCTCTTGGGGTAAGTGTTGTTCAGTCAGATCAGATGAGGCGAGCGCTCTTTGATATTTGGAACGTTTCTCCTCTTGATTCACCAGAGATAAGCTTTTCTCGTTTGATTCAGGTTGAAGTAGAGTCAGGAACGATTGCTACTGGACCGTTTGCTGGACCAAAGAAGTATTTAGCAGCTCTAGTGTCTTATATTCCGCAATCTATCTTGTTCGCCTTTCGTATTTTCCTAAGTGGTGCTCTTGTCCTCTTTGCTACGGGTTTTCTCTTTGCGCTTATGCCAGAGCAAGTGCCAGCACGCGCTTCTCCTGGACGAAGACCTGAGTAAGAAATAAGAAAACAGAGCCGTGTGGCTCTGTTTTCTTATTCTGTTGTGGGCAGGGAGGGACTCGAACCCTCACTTCACAAGGAAACTAGTTCCTAAGACTAGCGTGTATACCATTCCACCACCTGCCCGTATATTTTTATCGCAACTTTCTTTAGGCTATCCGCGCGGTCTCACCGAGTACCGAGAGGATATGTGTTACTTCTTCTTTGAGGGGTCCATCATTTTCATATTCACCGTGATGTCGTGTGGTTTCTCCGTAGGTATGTTTCTTTTGATCGAGATGAAGAGAGAGTGTGAGCTCCATTCCTTTGATGGAGGTATAGCAATGAAAACGAGGGTATCCACTTTGAGAGAGAGAACGAACGAAGCTCATCTCTTCACCTTCTTGTCTTTGAAAACTATACCCGAGACGACGAAGTAAGGAAAGGGGGTTTTCGGTGAGAGGACGAATCAGAATTTTCATAGATTTCGATCAATAGGGCTTTTCCTTTGTGGTCTATTCGACCCAGTGGCGCTTCTTTATTTCTTTATCGAGAGCTCCTTTTTTTTGCTCTATCTTTCCCTTAGCGAGTAACCGAAGGTCATCAAGATTTTTTTCTTTGAGTTCTACCGCTCGAGAGAGGAGATTATCATAGGTATTCTCGCCCGGGTTTTCAATGACATACGCTAAGAGAACGTCGAGGAGCGCTCCTATTTTTGGACCAGCAGGAATGCCTGCCTTTTCAATAAGGTCTGTACCTTTGAGAGCGAGCATTTTTACCGAGAGGGGATCTTGTGACACTTTCTCGATCATGTATTCCAAATGCCGAAGTTTGTAGGGTTTCGCCTTGGGAACACCGGAGCCTAGTCTATCACCGATCCGTACCGCCATCAAGTCATCCATGTTTTCGAGTCCAACGCGCTTTACCAGGCGTCGTACAGAAGCTTCTGTGACTTCATCGACATTGTAGTAGAAGAGATGATTATCAACTAAGAGGGTAGCTTTGTCGACAATCTTTTTGGAGAAACGAAGACGAGTCAGTATTTTTTCTGTCATGCGAGCACCGACGTGATCATGATTGTAGAATGTAGACCGGTATCCCTCGCCACGCTTTGTTCGGGGCTTACCAACATCATGGAGGAGTGCTGCTAGGCGCACAGAGAGCTTCTTTGAAGGACACGTAGCGAGAGCTCGGAGGTTATGTTCCCAGACCGTATAGATGTGATGGAGATTTTGACCGACTCCAATACCTTCTTCAAGTTCCGGAATAATGGAAACGAGAAGTCCTGCTTTTTGGAGAAGTTCAATACCGAGAGCGGGATTTTTTGAGAGGATAATTTTTGAAAGTTCATCGCGAATACGCTCGAAAGATATAGCCGAGAGATTTTTCGAAAGAGTTTGAATGGCTTTGAACGTGGTTTCATCGATTTCCCACTCTTTTCGTGGAAGATGGAGTCCTTTTTCTGGTTCTTTGAGTTCTGTATAAAGACGAATGGCTCGCATAAGCCGAAGAGCATCTTCTTCAAAGCGAACAAGAGGATCACCAACGGTTCGGAGAAGTTTTTGCTTGAGGTCATTTTCTCCGGAAAATGGATCTACCAGTTCCCAGTCGCTCGTTTGATTTCTTTTTCCAAAAGCGAGTGCGTTTATAGTAAAGTCTCGTCGAGAAAGATCTGCTTCGAGAGAAGTTGAAAAGTGGACAGTGTTCGGGCGGCGTTTATCTTCGTATCCGGACTCTGTGCGATAGGTCGTGACTTCGATAATGTCGTATTCATGATCTGTATCAGTAGTAGCAAGAAAACGAGGTACTTTTACGCCAACAGTACCAAAATCATTTTCATAGAAACTGTCTGGAAATATCTCAAGAATTTGTTCAGGGAGAGCGTTGGTAGTAATATCCCAATCTTTTGGTGAACAATGAAGGAGAAGATCGCGCACTGAACCACCAACCACAAACGCCTCAAATGAACTCTTCCAGAGAGCTTCAAGCGTTTCTTTTACTGGAAGCGGTATGGATTTTTCCATAGATCGGTAAGAGGAAACTTTCTCATTTTTGCGAGAAAGGATTTTATCAGAAGAGGAAAGTTTAGAGAGTGCGACGTTTTTCTTCTTCTTTGTAACAGAGAAGTGTATCGCCTACTTGGATTTTCACATTGCCTTCGAAGACAACGCCACATTCATTTCCTTGGCCAACTTCATCGGCATTTTGTTTGTTTTGTTGCAGGTTAGTCATGCGACCATTTCCTACAATTTCGTCTTCACGCTTCACTTCGATGAGTGATCCGCGAAGCATTTTTCCTTCGCTGACTCGGCCACCAACAATCATGTCGTGTTTCCCAGTCTTGAAAACGGCGAGTACGGAGAGGCGCCCAGAATCTGTTCTCACAATTTCTGGAGGAAGAAGATCAGTGAGTTTTTCTTTGATGTCTTCGACGAGTTTGTAGATGATATTGTAGGTTACAATATCCACCTTTCCTTCTGCCAAGCGTTTTGCTACTGGAGTTGGTTCTGTATTGAAACCAACGATCAGTGCGTTGGCACTGGATGCAATTCTGACGTCCGATTCTGTGATGCTTCCAACTCCTGAAGAAACGATGGAGAGGGTTGCTTCCTCTGAACCAACTTCCGAAAGAATTTGTTCGATAGCTTCCAAGGATCCCTGAACGTCAGCCTTTAACACAAGAGTGAGCTTTTTGATTTCTTCTCCCTCTTCCCCCTGGATTTTGGCGGTCTTGGTTTTTGTCGTGTCCTTAAGAAGAGCTTCTTTAGAGCGCATACGTGCCAAACTTTTCCCGCCCACAACCTGTACAACGTCATTTACCGCAGGGGTATCGTTGAATCCATAGATGGTAGCAGGGACAGATGGCCCAGCTTGTTCCAGGCTTCGTCCAGCAAAGTCTTCGATACGACGAATACGTCCGAAGGTAGTTGAAGCAATAATATCTTGACCAACCTTTAATGTTCCGGTGCGTACGAGCGCAGTAGCAACAGGACCCTTTTGTGGATCAAGGTGCGATTCCAAGATAATAGCGAATCCATCACGCTTGTTGTCAGCTCGAAAGTCTTCGACTTCAGCAATAAGAAGGATATTATCGAGAAGTTTATCGATATTAATATTATTCTTGGCACTAATTTCTGTGCACATAGTGTCGCCACCCCAGTCTTCAAAAAGGATTCCGTGTTCGGCGAGTTCTTGCTTTACTCTTTCTGGCTTGGCGTCTGGCTTGTCGATCTTGTTGATAGCGACAATAACTGGAAGCTTGTGTTCTTTTAAGTATTCGATAACTTCTTTTGTCTGAGGACGTACGCCATCGTCAGCAGCGACAACCAAGATGGCAATGTCAGCAATAGAAAGTCCGCGCTTACGCATAGCGGAGAACGCTTCGTGTCCAGGAGTATCAACAAAGGTAATAAGTTCCTTGTGTTTTTTTACCTGGTACGCGCTAATATGCTGAGTGATACCTCCGGCTTCACCGGCGGCGACGCTGGCCTTACGGATAGTATCCAGGAGAGTAGTCTTTCCATGATCTACGTGACCAAGAATAGTGACTACTGGCGGACGAGGAGAAAGGTTCTTCCCAGACCCTTTCTCTTCAAGAATAAGGCTGTTTAAGCCCTCAAGTGTCATTTGTCCTTCGGCAATTTCTTCTTCGGCTGGCTTCGTTTCAAAACCAAGATCAGAAGCAATAACACTGGCGGTTTCAAAGTCGATTTCTTCATTGATAGTAGCTAAGATACCGTTCTTCATGAGCTCGGTAATAATAGAAGCTACTGGCAAATGTAAAAGCTCGCTCAATTTCTTGACCGTTACAGAAGCCGGAAGGGCAACAGATTGTAGGGGGGCGTTTTCGGTTTCCATAGTCGATCGATAGTTCAAAAAAAGATATTATATATATTTAGACAGTCGCTACCTTCTTTCCGTTGATAGCCTGTTCGATAGCCTGCTTTTCTTCCTCGGTGAAGGGGAATCCGTCAGCTTGTCCGTTGGTTACAGGTTTTGCATAGACACGAGTGCCTTCTCTCGTATGAAGAGAGGAGAATACCATGCCACAGTTTTTCCCATCAAGGAGTGCTACACAGAAGCTTTGATTACTCCCAACCTCTTTAAAAGGGTTGAAACGAAGGACGCTTGTTTTATGGACGCTTTTGAGTCCAAGTTCCCGGAGTCGGTTTGAAATCTCAAAGAGTTCTTGAATCTCTTGATCAAGCGCTTTTGTTTCTGAGAGTTGTTGAAGGAGCACTTTCTCGAGGTCTTTTGCCTCTTTTCCTGCGAAAAAAACAGAGAGTTTGTGCTGTATTCCGCGGTTTTTTACAAAAAGTATCGATACAAGGATCACGAGCAGGATTTCAATGAGCAGTACTCCTAGGAGGCTCATGAAAAGAACAGATTGAGGGAGACTTTCGAAAAAACCGAGCATACAAGAGTACTCTTATGTCTTATAAAAAAGAATATCACGAATTCTTCTCTTTGTAAAGGGAAATTTGGCTCTGTTAGGCTCTAATATAACCTTTACGTTATTGCGGAGAGAGTGAGATTCGAACTCACGATACCGTTTCCGGTATGCCGCTTTTCGAGAGCGGTGCCTTCAACCACTCGGCCATCTCTCCTAACCCTCTTCGTTGTACAGGAAAACAGCGTGTCAATCAAGTAAAAAATCTTTGAACCGAAGCTTTTTTGTTGTATAATAAAAGCATTTCAAAATAAAAAATTCTTTTATTATGGCAAGTGCTCCCGTTGGACTGACGTTTGTGGATCCAGAGGTGGTTGTCAATCAGCTTCCTCTCTCTCCTGGGCAGAAGGTAGCTGATTTTGGCTGTGGTTCAGGGTATTTCTCTTTTGAGTTTTCCAAGCGTGTTGGTCCTGAGGGACAAGTCTATTCTTTTGATGTTCTTCCTTCTGCTTTGGAGGCAGTGGAGAGTAGAGCGAAATCACTCGGTCTTTCGAATATTGAAACGAAGCGAGCGAATCTTGAAAAAGAAAACGGCTCAGGTTTACCTTCGGAGAGCGTGGACTGGGTCATCTTGAAGGATATTTTGTTTCAGAATAAGCACAGAGATATTATTTTAAACGAAGCCACTCGAGTTTTGAAGGCTGGAGGATATGTTTTGATCATGGAATGGAATCCGAACGAATCTTTGGTGGGTCCAGAGAAAGAGCTTCGTATTTCACCGGAAGCTATGAAGACGTTAATTCAGGCTTCTGGACTGAGTTTGGAAAAAGAAATTAACGTAGGAGGATTTCACTACGCATTCTTAGCCAAAGAATAGTTTATGCAAAAAAAGATTTTTCTCTTTACTTTTGTTTTCCTTGCCGCGCTTTCTCTTTCGGGGTGTGTTTTCAAGAGTAATACTCCTGCAACCTACAAGGTGGATCTTGAAGTATGGGGCGTTTTTGATGATAGCGATGCCTATACGGAACTTTTTAATGAATACAAGAAGATAAATCCGTATGTGCGAAGTATTACCTATCGGAAACTTCCAGTTGAAACATACAAGGAAGACCTCCTTGATGCTTTAGCGTCCGGGAAGGGACCAGATATTTTCATGATACGCAATTCTTGGGCGCCTTCTTTTCAGGATAAAATTGTCGCAGCTCCAGAAGAGATGATTGGAGAAAAGAAATTTCGTGATTCTTTTGTTGATGTCGC
>ERZ1292629.3629-Hain-H43-01um-R1-3629-length-11819-cov-5_pt1 | contig 11819 bp, 9 predicted proteins | sample MGYA00564399_ERZ1292629 | MGnify/ENA primary metagenome ERZ1292629 (study PRJEB36523, sample SAMEA6512636) | groundwater metagenome | collected 2019-01-08 | study: AquaDiva: Metagenomics assemblies of 32 groundwater samples | reverse complement strand
ATAATTCACACTATTGATAAGTTTATTTGCGAACAACCGGTATTTAGGGATTATGGACAAGCGGCGGTTTGTGTTTTTAAAAAGAAAAATTATGACTAAAATATCAATCAATCAAGAGTGTATAGGATGCAACTTTTGCGAAAGTTGCGCCCCGACAATATTTCAAGTTGACCAAACGGATTTTAAATGCAAACTGAAAAAGGAAGGTAATTTTTCGCCTGAAGAACTGAAACAGATTAAAGAAGCGGCTGACGGTTGTCCCGTTAATGCAATTGAGTTAAATGAACAATAAGAAAATTTTAATCACCACCGGCATATATCCGCCCCAAATAGGCGGTCCGGCTCAATATGCCAAAAATCTCAAAGAGGCGCTTGAGAAAATCGGCTATACCGTGAGAGTTAAAACTTATGGAACAGAGAATAAACTGCCCACAGGCATCAGGCATTTATTTTTCTTTTTCAAAATATTTTTTCAAGTTGCAAAAAGCGAAGTTGTTTTTATTTTAGATACTTTTAGCGTTGGGTGGCCAACCATTCTGGCTTGCAAAATTTTTGGCAAAAAGGGGATTATAAGGACCGGCGGAGATTTCTTGTGGGAAGAATATGTGGAAAGAACAGGCAAAAAAGTTTTATTGAGGAATTTCTATAATACGGAGATCCCGTACTTCTCTTTAAAAGAAAGAATTATCTTTAAACTAACCAGATGGGCTCTGAAAAATACTTCAAAAATTATTTTTTCCACAAATTGGCAAAGAGGTATTTTTATCAAGGGCTACGGTCTTAAAAAAGAAAATACCTGTATAGTTGAAAATTATTATGGACCAAAAGAATCAGATAATGATTTTGAATCGAAGACATTTATTGCTTCAACACGTAATTTGGTATGGAAAAATCTTGATGTTTTAAAAGGCATTTTTGAAAGAATTAAGCTCGGACATCCTGAAATAGCACTTTTTACCGACAATCTTCCCTACGGTCAATTTATGGATAAAATAAGGGGTTCTTATGCCGTAATATTGGCTTCAATCGGGGATATAAGCCCCAATATGATTACAGACGCCATAAGGTTAAACAGGCCTTTTATATGTACCAAGGAAGTCGGTATTTACGAAAGAATCAAAGATGCCGGAATTTTTGTTAATCCCCTAAACGAAAAAGAAATTGAAGAAGCGGTTTTGAATTTATTGACAGAAGACGGTTATAAAGAAGCTAAAGCAAAAGTCAGAAATTTCAATTTCACGCATACCTGGGACGAAATAGTGCATGAATTTTTAGAAGTAGCTGAAAAAATAAAATGAAAGTTATATCAATAGGCACGGATAGGAAAATATTTGAAAAAAATTCTGATGTTCAGCAAAGGCTTATAGAATATGGGAAATTTTTTGATGAAATGCACGTGATTGTATTTAACAAACGAGACACGAAGAATGAGATAAAAATTACGAAAATAAGTGAAAATGTTTGGGCCCATCCAACAAACTCAAACAGCAAGCTGTTTTATGTTTGGGATGCATTTAAAATCTGCAAAAAAGTTTATAGTAATGATTTCATAGTAACTGTAGGCGATTCTTTTGAAACAGGTATGGTTGGTGTTTTGACAAAACTTTTTTTAGGGTTGCCTCTTCATGTACAAGTGCACACCGATTTGATGCATAAGTATTTTAGAAACTTGTCTGTTTTAAACAAGCTTCGTTTTTTTGTGTCCGAATTTGTTTTAAGATACGCCGATAGGGTGAGAGTAGTTTCAGAAAGGATCAAGCAGTCCATAGAACAATTTTCCAAAAATATTGATGTCTTGCCTATACAAACAAAATTGAAAGAAGAAAAGATTGAAAGATTGAAAGATTGGGAAAACATAAAAAATATTCTGACAGTGTGCAGATTGGAAAAAGAAAAAAATTTAGAAACAGCAATTAAAGCTTTCAAAACTATTTCTGAAAAATTTCCAGAGGCCGTCTTTGCAATTGTTGGTGATGGTAGTGAACGAGAAAATCTTGAAAAATTTGTAGTAAAATTGGGATTGGAAAACAAAGTGGTTTTTGCTGGATGGCGAGACGATTTGGAAAAATATTATAGAAACGCGGATATTTACATTTCAACTTCTTTGTACGAGGGGTACGGTATTTCAACTGTAGAGGCTGCTTATTTTGGAAAGCCCTTAATTCTTTCCGAAACTGGAGTGGCCGGAGAAATTTTCAAAGATGGGGAGTCGGCTTTGGTTTGTGATGCTAAAGATACGGCTTGTTTTGCTAAAAATATTTTAAAAATTTATCAAAACAAAAATTTAGCTCAAAAAATGGGACAATCTGCAAAATTAGCAGCAGATAAACATTTAAATTCGGGAGTAAATTATTTCAGAGAATATGCCGATTCTGTTTTAAAAACAGCTGAAAGTTTCAAGAAAAGAGGTTTTGTTGCAAGGTTTCTTGATTTCAAAAAAACATTTTGGCATTCCTTCATATTTTTACGTTATTTGGTTTGCGGAGTTACTGCGGCGGTTGTAAATATAAGCTCACTTTATGTTTTTACGGAAACTGCAGGTATCTGGTACCTGTATTCTTCTATTTTAGCGTTCTTTTTGGCTCTTATCGTAAGTTTCTCACTGCAGAAATTTGTGGTTTTTAAGGATAATGGAATGGAAAAAATGCATCATCAGTTTTCCAAATTCTTTGTAATCGCGGTTTTGGGGGTGGCGACGAACACTATTTTGGTGTTTGTTTGTGTTGAAGCTTTGGGTGTTTGGTATATTTTGTCGCAAATAATTGCTGGTATTTTCGTAATGTTCCAAAATTTCGCCTTTTACAAACTTTTTATATTTAATAAATAATAAATGAGACTTTTAATTATTACTCAAAAAGTTGATAAAGAAGATCCGATTTTGGGCTTTTTCCATAATTGGATTCTGGAGCTTTCAAAAAAATTTGAAAAAATATCAGTTATTTGCCTGGAAAAGGGGAATTATAATCTACCCCAAAATGTCAGAGTATTTTCTTTGGGTAAAGAATCCGGCAGAAGCAAAATAAAATATGTAAATAATTTTCTAAATTTAATTCTTGGCTTACATAAAGAGTATGATTCTGTTTTTGTGCATATGAACCAAGAGTATATTTTGCTGGGCGGATTTATCTGGAAAATTTTGAGAAAGAAAATTTATTTTTGGCGTAATCATCAATATGGAAATTTGTTGACCCAAATTGCCATCTGGTTTTCTAATAAAGTCTTTTACACTTCCAAATTTGCTTTTGTAACTAGATACAAAAAAGCATCTGTTATGCCGGTGGGTGTGGACATTGAAAGTTTTAAAGTTTTAAAGATTGAAAGATTAAAAAACTCAATTTTGTTTTTGGGTAGGATTGGCACCATCAAAAAACCGGACATTTTAATTGAAGCATTGGATATATTAAATAAAAAAAGAATTGATTTTAATTGCGATTTTTATGGAGATCCGCAATCGAAGGACGAAGAATACTATAATTTTCTAAAAAACAAAATTAAAGAATTTGGATTAAATAATAGGGTTAATTTCTATAAAGCGGTGCCAAATTATGAGACGCCAAAAATTTATAATGAACACGAAATTTTTGTTAATCTCACACCAACTGGTAGTTTTGATAAAACTATTTTAGAAGCGGCTGCTTGCGGCTGCATACCGATTATTGCAAATGAATCACTATCGGGAGAAATAGATAAAAGAATGATTTTAGAGAACGACAAACCGGAGAGTGTTGCAAAAACAATAGAATTTTGGCTCAATGTAAGCAATGAAGAAAGAGTTGAAGCTTCAAAAAAACTCCAAAAATACGTTTTGGAAAATCACAGTTTAAGTGCTTTAATTGAAAGGCTATGTATCACAATAAAAAAATAAGCGTGGTTATACCCACCTATAACGAAGCAGAAAGCATAAAGGGAGTGATAGAGGAGTTTTTTAAAACCGGTTTGGTTGATGAAGTGGTGGTGGTTGATAATAATGCTCTAGGAAATACAGCAGAAGAAATAAAAAAGACTAAGGCGGTCTATGTGAAAGAAAGCGAAAAGCAAGGATACGGTTATGCTTTAATGAGGGGCATGCTTGAGGCGAAAGGGGATATTGTGGTAATGGTTGAGGCTGACGGCACTTTTTTACCGAAAGATATTGAGAAACTTTTGTCTTACAGTGATGAATTTGACGCGGTACTCGGTACTCGTACCTCGCGTTCGGCTATCTGGTCCGGAGCCTTTATGCCCTTCCCGGTGCGTTTCGGCAACTGGCTTTGGGCGAAAATAATTGAAGTTTTGTTTAATGGGCCGGTTTTGACAGATGTTGGCTGTACTTATAAATTGATTTCTAGAAAGGCTCTTGAAAAAATAAAACCACTCTTCCCGATGTCGAAAGGCGATGGCAAGTTTTCTCCTGAACTTATGATCTGGCTTATAAAGAAAAATATTTCTTTGATAGAAATCCCTGTTATTTTTAAAGAAAGGGTGGGGCAGTCAACTTATACCGGCAGTACTTGGAAAGCCGCCAAATTGGGTATCAAGATGTTGCCCCTGATTATAAAGTATAAATTTAAAAAAATATAAATGAACACAAAAAAGGAAAAAATAATCTTATTTTCCATTTTTATTTTAGCCATCTTTCTAATTACATTTCAATATACTGATACTCCAAGAGTCTGGATTGACGAGGGAGTATATACAAGTATTGCAAGAAGCGTAGCGGAAAGCGGAGTATTCGGGTTGCAGACTGAGCCGGGGAGTTTCTTTCAATTTGGAGCTTTGCTTACAACTAACTATCCTGCTATTTTTCCCGTGGCGGCATCCATCAAACTTTTGGGTACAGGTGTATGGCAGGCTCGTTTGCCTATGATGCTTTACATGTTTGCCCTAGTTATCATTTTTTATTTATACACTAAAAAGAAATACGGTTTTTATCCTGCGATTTTGTCGGTTTTGATGCTCATTTCCTTTTCTCCTTTTTATGGCAACGGCCGGCCCGTCCAAGGAGAAGTTCCGGGGCTGGTCTTTTTATGCTTGGGAGCCGTGATGCTTTTGTATTTTGAAGGAACCAATTTTGAAAATAAAAAATTTGCCGTGTTGGCAGGCCTGTCTTTAGGATTGGCCGCAGCCACTAAACCCATTTATTTGCTTCTGCTTTGTGCAATCCTGCCCCTCTCTCTATTTTTTTGGATTAAGAAAATTAAGAATAAAAAAAATATATTGATACTCTTATTGGCGTTTATCGTTCCAATATTTTTTTGGTTCGTGATAAATTTTCCGACTCTGGATTCAATTACAAAAATTATTCCAACGATGATTTTGCAATCCGGTAATAACAGCGCATCTTCTCTGTCTGGCACGTCTTTGCCACTTACAGAGACCGTTTCCGCAAATTTATTTAGATTTGTAAGCGAATCCACTCCCATACTTTTCACCTTTCTTTTTATTGCATCGATTTTTTTCTTCGGGCTAAAATACTTTAAAAAAGATAAATCAGATTTCAGTATATCCGAATTTATTTTGTTTTTTTTCATATTATTCAATTGGCTCGGTTACCTTATCGGGACAGGCTGGTATCGCTACTTTTTCCCGGCCAATATTTTGCTGTATTTATTTTTTCCGATAGCCGTCATAGCTTTTGCAAAAACAATCAGTAATGGATATGTGAAAAAAATCGCGATGCTTGTTCCCGCAGTTTTAATACTGTTTCAGTTTTATCATTTAATTTTTCTTTCCGACACCTCCTTTTTTGTCTCGTATACTAGAAATATTACCCTTTTTCGGGCATTATCTGCTGTATCCCCGACCCAGAAAGTCTTTTTTTACAATTCTCCGGAAGCGGTGGTTTTTTTGGAAGGAAATAATTATTCTCAATACATCGCTTTTTCGGGGTTGTTTGAAGCGGGGGACAAAAACGCCCTAACTTACACAACAAATGATTTTATTTTGACGGGAAACGATCCTAAATATGCAGATGTTGTTTCTCCTTGTTACACAAAAAAAGAATTTGATCGTTATTTTTTATTTCAAAAGACGATTAACTGCAAAAACAAAAAATGAAGTTTATTTTTTATCTAAAAATCCAAGAAAAAATCTGAATCCCTTAAGGTATCTTTTTATATCTTCCCAGCTATTTATTTTTTTTAACCGGCCCCAAATATATTTTGGCCGAAGATAAAATTCTTTCATGGCCATCTTTTCCATCGCCTCAATTTCTTCCTTGTTTTTGTAGCCATATGGCACGAAAACCGCATTCCAGATATTGTATTCGGAAAAATTTTTATTCAAGATTCCATATTTGGGCGCTTCTTCAAAAAGTTTCGTCCCTGGATAAGGAGTGGTGATGCAAAACTGGGCATAATCGGGATTTAATTTTTTAGCAAAAGCTATCGTCTTTTTCGCCATTTCTGGAGTCTCTCCGGGCAGAGCAATCATAAAAGATGCTCTGATTTCTATACCAACCTTCTTACAAAGCATATTGGCGATTTCTATCTGTTTAAGGGTTGTCCCTTTGCCTATGTTGTTTAAAAGTTCCTGACATCCCGACTCGTAGCCGAAAAAAATATTCCAACAACCCGCTTTTCTCATGCGACGGAGCATTTCTTCGTCAACGCAGTCAACCCGTGAATAGCAAGTCCAGGTAATATCAATTTTGTCTTTAATTAATAAATCGCAAAATTCGTATATCCATTTTTTATTGGCCGTCATCATATCATCCCAAAAAGATATTTCTCTGATGCCGTAATTTTCCATTACATGCCGGATTTGTTCCACCACTCTTTTAGGACTCATAGCTCTGATTTTTCTGCCAAAAACGGAGTTGTTGGAGCAAAAACTGCAATTAAATGGACATCCTCTTATAACCACCATGTTTATCACAGGTGTCCTTTTATATTGGTTGGCTAGGGGAATATATTTATTCATCGACAAAAGATCCCAGGCGGGGAATGGCAGTTCGTCCAGATTTTGAATCAACTCTCTTGGGGGCGTGATCACAATTTCTTTTCCGTGCCTGAATACGATTCCTTTTACGCTAGATAGAATATTGTAATTATTTAAAAATACATTTTTACTCCAAGTGCTGTTTTTGTATTTACTGATTATTTCTTCGGCCGTAAGCTCTCCCTCTCCGTAAACAATTAAATCAAAACAATCATTCTGTTCCAATATTTCCCTCGGTAAAATCGTGGCGTGATGTCCGCCCAAAATAATTAAAATTTCCGGCTTTCTTTTTTTCATTAGATCGGCAAATTCGACTGCTCGGTGAAAATTCGGAGTCAAGGCCGAAAGCCCTATGATTTTGGGGTCATACTCAAGCGCTTTTTCAACCATTTGATCAGTTGAAAAATCTTCGGTCACGCCGTCAATCAAACCGACTTTAACTCCTTTTTCTCTGAGATAAGAAGAAAGCTGGGCGATTCCCAGGGGCGGCAAATTACCGCCGGTACCTTTTCCCACATTTCTGACGTATCTTTCGCTAACGGAAATTGGAGGATAAATAAATAAAATATCCATACTACTCATAATAAAATGACTTCTTCATATCTTTGCAAATAAGTATGGCATATAATACCATATTATAATGTCAAAAAATATGCTTTCCATTATCATTCCGGCGTACAACGAGGAATACCGTATAACTAGGACTTTGTTGGATATCAAAAACACCCTGTCCGGACAATTCTTTGATTACGAAATTTTAGTGGTGAATGACGGCTCTTTGGATAATACCGTTTTTGTCGTGGAAAAGTTAAAAAAACAAATTCCTAAGCTTCGTTTAATCGATAACAATAAAAATCACGGCAAAGGCTTCGCAGTTAAGGAAGGTATGCTTAAAGCCTCTGGTGATTTTCGGTTATTTATGGATGCTGATAATTCCACAAAAGTTTCGGAAATTATAAAAATACTCCCTTATTTTGCCCGGGGTTTTGATATTATTATAGGTTCCAGGCGTCTCCCTGACTCTAAAGTTGTAATTGAACACAATTGGGTGAGAGACTTCCTGGGTTCTGTTTTCAGAATGCTTGTTCGCGTAATTGTTCCTTTGGGGGTTACCGATTCACAGTGTGGTTTTAAAATTTTTACAAAAAAGGCGGCAAATATGATATTCCCAGAACAGTCTGTACTTGGTTGGGCTTTTGATGTGGAGATTTTGGCTATTGCCAGAAAAAATAAATTAAAGATAAAAGAGGTTCCCGTTGTCTGGGAAAATAATGCAGACAGCCAAATGAATTTTTCCGGTATGGTCAAATCCTTTTTTGAAATTATTAAAATCAGACTGAAGTTATGGAGAATAAAATGACGAGATGGCTTCGCACAAGCGAGAAGGTTTTACCGGTTATTTTGGTGTTAGTTTTTATTTTAATGCGCTTGCCGGCAACTCATTCTCCTTATCACCAAGATGAATATAAATGGGTGCAATATTCTCATCCGGAAATAACACTACCTGGTACGGTACCTCATCCGCCGTTAACAGAATTTATCTATGCTGGTTCTTTGGGGCCTTTGGTTGGCGATGATAATTTTAGATTAATACCACTTGTTTTTGGTTTGATTAATCTGCTCCTTATTTTTTATCTGGCAAAAATTATTTTTGACCGGAAAGCCGCATTCTGGGTGGCTCTACTTTTTACCGTTTCTTTTTATTCCGTTCTGGCCTCTCTTATGGTAGATGTGGATGGGGCAGTAATGCCGGCGTTCTTTTTAGTTATGTGTATCGGCTATTTCAAATTAAAAAGAACGAATTTTCAATTTTCAATTTCCAATTTTCAAAACTGGATTTGGTTGGCGCTGATAATAGTCGGAGCGGTCGGAGGGTTTATGGTAAAAGTCAGCGGTATTCTGCCAATTTTCGCTTTATTTTTGGATTTTTCTATAGAAAAAGGCGTTTTTTCTGATAAAAAGAGAATTCTTAAATATGCGGGTCTGGGGTTATTGGGGCTTATTGGTTTGGTTGCGGTTTTGTTTTTGGCAAGGTTTGTTTTTCCGTTCTTCAACCTGGAGTATTCGTTCAATTATTGGAAACATTTTTGGACCGCATCCAGTTTTTTTAATAGGGGATGGATGCAGACTTTTATCCAATTTGCTAAGGCTATAATGTATACCTCGCCCCTATTGCTCTTGCCGGTATTTTTTATAGATAAAGAAATTTGGCGAAAACTTAGGCCCTTCTTTTTCTTTATTTTCATCGGTCTCGCATTCTATCTTTTTGCTTTTGATTTTTCTATCGGGGCGCTGGACAGATATTTCCAATTTTTAGTAGTACCTCTTTGTATTATTTCGGGGGCCGTATTCGCGAAAATATTTGGAAGCAAAGAAATAAAGTTAAAAAAAGAAGATTTTATTATTATATCCATAATAGCAATTTCAATTTTTGCTCTTCAGTTTTTCAATCATGTTGCGCCGCCACTTCATCCTAAGACGGAATGGATAAGCAGATTCTTTTCTTTTAAGTGGAATTTCCTTTTCCCCTTTACCGGCGGATCCGGGCCTCTGGGTTTTTATATTTCTTTTCTTTTTTTGGCCATACTATATATTTGTTCTATTGTTCTTGCGATTGCAATATTTATTAAAAAAGAGCTGAAGCAGAAAGTTTTCGTCGCAATTTTAATCATAGGTCTGATTTACAATTTTTCTTTTATCGAAGAATATCTTTTTGGCAAAATAAACGGTTTTGCTCCTAAATTGCTTTACGATGCCACGGAATTTATAAAAAACAATCCTGATATAAAAGCCGTAACGGTTTATAATGATAACGGAGGTTATGAAATAATGAAAATCGGGAAGTATAGAAGAAGGCTTTATACCAGCCCCGCTTTTGATGTAAATCAGAAAATAGCCACCTTAAATGCGACCAAAGATTATTACCTGGAAATAAATATTCCACGGATAGACCCAAACAGCGTTTTCAGGAAATATTTTGATTCATGCAATATTGTTTATAAGCAAACTGACCGTTATATTTCTGCCATTGTTTACGATTGTAGAAATGCAACCAATTTATGAAAAAAGTTTTATTGATTTATCCGACAAGTTCCATAGAAGCATTTTCACGTTCTAAAATTAGCGTTGCTATTCCGCTTATTCCCTATATTTCTTTAGCCAGTTTGGCTGGCGCCTTGCTTGCGGCAAAACAAGAAGTAAAAATTTTGGATTTGAGCGCTTCTTCCGAACCGGAACAAGAGTTTTATTCCATTATAAATGATTTTAAGCCGGATTATGCGGGTATAAGTTTTACCAGCGCCCTGAGTAAGGAAGCGGGCGAATTGGCGAAGAAAATTAAAGAGATAGATCAAAAGATTGTGGTGATTGGGGGCGGGGTTCATGCTACTACATTGCCGGAAGAAACATTAAAAAAATACGATTTTGACATAGCGGTAGTTGGTGAAGGTGAAGAAACTATAGTTGAGATAGTCAATGGTAAAAATCTAAAGGATATTTTAGGCATTGTTTATAAAGACAAAGATGGGATTCATTCCAATTCTCGCCGGCCGCTCATTGCAAATTTGGATGATTTACCTATGCCCGCTTGGCATCTTTATAATCTGTCCAAATACCATACCCCAAGGATTAATGCCAGAAAAAACCCGGTAGGAGCGATAGAAACAAGTCGAGGGTGTCCTTTCGGTTGCTGTTTTTGCAATAAAACTGTTTTTGACAAAGTTTTTAGAGCCAAGTCGCCGAAGCGGGTCGTTGATGAAATGGAAGCAATGTTAAGCCTTGGTTTTAAGGAAATTCACATCTGGGAAGATGGTTTTTCAACCAATTTGAATAGAGCCAAAGATATTTGCCGTCTGATTATAAAGAGAGGGCTGCACTTTCCTTGGAATATATATAACGGAATGAGAATAGACCGTTTGGATGAGGAGTTGTTAAGGCTTCTGAAAGAGGCGGGGTGTTACCGCACCAGTATCGGTGTTGAGTCTGGCAATGAAAAAGTTTTGTCCGGTTTGGGCAAAAATATTACTTTGAATCAGATAAGAAGGTCAGTAAAACTTATAAAAAAATCCGGTGTTGAATCGCTGGGGTTTTTTATGGTTGGTTTGCCGGGGGATACCGAAGAGTCTATGCGGGATACTATCAATTTTGCTAAGGAACTGAATCTTGATTTAGCCAAGGTGGGGATTTTGATGCCTCTCCCCGGGACGCCTGTTTTTGCGGATTGGGATAAAAAAGGGCTTATTGTTTCCAAAGATTGGTCAAAGTATATTTTCCACGCAGATATTAGTCCTGTTTATAAACACCCCAATTTGGATTACAAAACAATTCGCCGGTATTACGATAAGTTTTATCAGGAACTTTATCTCAGCCCCAAATTCATTGCAAAAAGATTGTGGCGCGGATTGAAAACCGGCGATGTTATATGGGATGCTTATTATTTTTTAAAAACATTACCACATGGATGGTTCTCAAAAAAAGAATAAAAAGGCTGTTATCATAGGCGCAGGACCGGCTGGTCTGGCCGCAGGATACGAACTCAGTAAGCATGGGGTCGAAACTGTTATTTTGGAAAAAAGCGATTCCGTCGGTGGCTTAGCCAGAACTATCGAACATGAAGGATATCTTTTTGATGTCGGTCCTCATCGTTTTTATACCAAGAGCAAGATAGTGGGGGATTTGTGGCAAAACCTTCTGGGGCCGGATTTTTTAATTGTTCCTCGGTTGACCAGAATTTTTTACCGCAAAAAATTTTTTTCTTATCCGGTTAAACCTTTTCAAGTTTTGTTGAATTTGGGGCCAGTGACCAGTGCCTTGGTTATGATAAGTTACATAAAATCAAAAATATCACTACGCAATCTCAAGACCAAAACGTTTGAAGAATGGATAACAAAAAATTTCGGTTC
>ERZ1292629.3628-Hain-H43-01um-R1-3628-length-11819-cov-7_pt1 | contig 11819 bp, 12 predicted proteins | sample MGYA00564399_ERZ1292629 | MGnify/ENA primary metagenome ERZ1292629 (study PRJEB36523, sample SAMEA6512636) | groundwater metagenome | collected 2019-01-08 | study: AquaDiva: Metagenomics assemblies of 32 groundwater samples | reverse complement strand
GTCGTCAAAGGGGCGCTCGGAACCGAATTTTTCGTCCAAAGTCGTTTGCGGCCGGAATTAAACGCGGTTGAAGTCAGACTTCAACGGATTCCAGACTTCAACGGATTCCAATTCTAAAAAGTCAGCTTATTTAATCCGCTTTATTATTATTTTAAATAATGATTGTCCTCTTGTCAAATGATAGCTCTCTGTGGATAACTGCTCGGGTTTTGCTCGGGCGTTTATGCTATAATATTTATATGCTTACTCTCACTCCTCGACAAAAACAAATTAAAGATTTTATCCATAAAGTCATCTCCAAAAACAGCGTGGCCCCGACCGAGCGCGAAATTGCCCGCCGATTTAAAATTTCTCCTTCCACCGTACACGAACACCTATCCACCTTACAAAACAAAGGACACCTTGAAAAAGCACATGGCCGCGCAAGAGCGATTGAACCGATAATAAGTACCGGTCCTGAAATGATAAATATTCCCCTACTTGGCGTCATTACTGCCGGCGAACCAGTTGAGACTTATCAGATACCTGAAACATTATCAGTGCCTAAAAGTTTATTATCCAAAAACGGCGAGCATTTTGCCTTAAAGGTTAACGGCGATAGCATGATTGATGAAAATATTAATGATGGCGATATTGTCATAATTCGTAAACAACAAACAGCAGAAAATGGAGATAGTGTTATAGCATTAATAAATGAAACCGAAACTACTCTTAAAAAAATTTATAAAGAAAAGGGTGTTTTTCGCCTACAACCAGCTAATCCAAACTTTAAGCCAATTTTTACAAAAAAATTAATAATACAGGGCAAAGTTATTAGTCTCATAAGAAATTTCAGTGAGTTAAAGAAAAAAGTGGCAGAAGAAATGGAAAGTAAAGAATTTGATAATCTCACCATCAACTATATTAAGAAAACGGACATTAAACATAGAAAATCTTTAGGTCAATACTTTACACCAAAATCCATACGAGAGCTACTTCTTAGCAGACTTCCACACACCATAAATAATCCTAAGATACTTGATCCGGCTTGCGGAACCGGAGAATTCTTACTTACAGCAAAAAAATATTTTAGAAATCCCGATCTATCTGGATGGGATATAGACAAAGAATTAATCGAGATAGCAAAGAAAATAGCCCCCCAGGCAAATATCAAAAATATTGATGCTCTTTTTAACCGAGACTACGAAAAGTACGATTTTGTTATAGGGAATCCCCCATATTATGAACTCCCTATGTCCGAAAATGCGAAAAAAGATTTTAGGGAAATAATTAATGGTCGAGTAAATATTTTCAGTCTATTTGTCTACCAAGGATTAAAATGGCTAAAAAGGGGCGGCTATCTTGCTTTCGTTGTGCCTCCATCTATGAATAATGGGGCTTATTTTTCTAAATTGAGGAACTTTATAATCAATAATTCGAATATCGAGTATATTAAAATTCTCGATGATCCTAAAATATTTAAAGGAGCGCTTCAATCTACTATGTTATTTATTCTTAAAAAAGGTAAAAATAATGGAGATTATATATTCAAGAAAAATGGCCTATCAATTTTTAGCGAAAATACAGAATATTTAGAAAGAGCGTTCGAAAATAAAGTTACATTATATGACCTAAATTATAAGGTAAAAACAGGCAGGTTAATATGGAACGAAAAAAAGCATCTATTAACAAACGATCCAGAAAACGCTATCCCCCTGATATGGGCGCATAATATAACCGACAACGGCCTCAATTTCCCAATAGTAAAGACAAAAAAACCGCAGTATGTAAAATGCGGCAATTTTGATGTTGGGCCAGCCGTAGTGGTAAATAGAATCACCGGTTCTGTTAAGTCTGGGAAATTAAAATCTGCTCTGATTCCTTCCGGAATGAAATTTATTGCTGAAAACCACGTTAATGTAATATTCCCCCCATCTAAACAAGCTCAAGCTAAAATAAACTTTGGAAAAAATACTTCCAAGCCAAAAATTAAGATTGGGAATATTGTATACCAGCTATCTTCAAAAGAGAGAACGGAAGTCGTAAAAAATATTACAGGGAACACACAAATTTCAAAAACCGAACTAGAAAAATTATTTCCTATTAATGCTATCTGATAAATCAAAAATATTCAAACAGGGAGTTTTTATGCCCTGAGAAATGTTTTTCCAATGAAGTACTATTTGTAACAAGGGGATCTCAGCCCTGTTTTTTATTGCAATTATTTTACAACAAGTCATGCCATGGGGAAATATAATCTTAAAATTAGAACATCCCTGGATAATTGCTCTGATTTTTTCTCCAATATTTTCTCTTCTTAAAACGATCCTGCCATTATCACAATTAGCGTAATAAATGAAAAGATTTTCAACTTCTTTAAAAATATCTTTTTCGCCTATTAACTCTTTTAATATTTCTTTTTTATGGATGCCCATAAAAATTAGAATAAAAAATCTTTTGATAAATTCACCATTTTGTTTCCGAGAACGCAAATAATTTAGATACTCTATTTTTTCTATTCTATCTTTATTGCGAATATCACCGAGTATTTGTTTTGCAACCTTATTGCCCTTTTTGGCTAGCCCCCTGAGGAATCTCGCCTTTGCTTCTTTTAGAGACACCGAGTTAATAATCTTTAAAAGGTTTTTTGGATATGCAGAGCCTCTGTTTAAATACTTAATAACCCATTCATTGTGTCTCTTCTCTTGTCGAAATTTACTCCAATTCTTTACTTTGCCGACAAAAAGAAAATTTTCCGTAAGCGCATCTTGGCTAATATTTGCTTTAGTGCCAATACCAAGTTTTGTGTCGCTCATCTTTAATTCAATAAAAAGCTTCTTCTTGTCAGAAACGATCAAAATATCTCCCGTATTGTCATAACGGTCACCTAAATGATGAGCCGTTGTAATTTTTGAAAAATCATTTTTTATTTTGTCTGCAATGGAAAAAGCATGATTAACCCAATAATTCTTTTTTTCACTAGCAGTTAATCCTTGACCCTTAAGTATTCTTACAACAATTTTCTCTGCTTCTTTTATTAATTCTCTTTCGTGCTTACCCATATTTTTTTATTATTCTTCACTTTATATTTTATCTCCTCCTTTGCTCTTTTAGGGCTCCAAAAGGACAAATTAACCTCTCTTTATAAAAGGAGACATTTTTTATTATCCCACTTCAAACTAAAAAACGCCGGGTTTGGCTGGCGGGTTAGGAATAACCTCACCCTTTTAAAAATCTCTCCCTGCCTTCGCTCTTTCAAAGTATTACAGCGGAACTTATTCGCGGTATTATCACGGGGTTGCTTCGTCGCAGACTCCTCGCAATGACAATAAAAGCTATTCTCTTATCCCACATTCGTCAAAGAAAATAGCCAGGGATTGGCGGATTGAGGCGAGTTCTTTGTCGTCAAAGGGGCGCTCGGAGGCGAATTTTTCGTCCAAAGTCGTTTGCGGCCGGAATTGCTGCAGAAAATATCGTTTTGAACCTTGAAGCCACCGGCCGATGCCAAGCAAATCTTTTCTGGAATGAAGCGCCGGCAAAACGGTCGTGCGAAATTCGTATTCGGGCAAGGAACGCGTCAGCTCCACGCTCCGCTGAATGTCTTCCAGCGAAACTTGCGGTCCCACGACTTCTTTGTATTTTTCCAAGGGGGCCTTGATGTCCATCGCGATATAATCCACCAGATTTTTTTTCAATAATTTTTCCACCAAGGAAGGGTTCGTGCCATTGGTATCCAATTTCACCAAAAAACCGAGTTCTTTTATTTTCGTCAAAAACTCGGGCAAATCCCGGTTTAGCGTCGGCTCTCCGCCCGTAACACAAACGCCTTCCAGCATCCCCTGCCGATTTTTCAAAAAATCAAAAAAATATTTTTCTTCAATTTTGGGCGCGTCCAAAATTTTTCGGGCGTCAACCAGATCCGGATTGTGGCAAAACGGACAAGAAAAATTGCAGCCGACGGTGAAAACCGTGGCTGCAAGGCGTCCGGGAAAATCTATTAAGGTCAGTTTTTGAAGCCCCCCGATGATCATTTTTTGGCGAGTACCGGCTCCTTAATTTTCAAAGGTTTTTCTTTCACTTTGAAAACCTGGCGGTCTTTGAACTCTTCCTGTTTGCCAAGATGCCACTGCTGAACCGGCCGGATATAGCCCACGACCCGCGAATAAACTTCGCAAGGCTGTTCAATGAGACACTTGGGACAAGTGAAATGTTCGCCAGCCAAATATCCGTGGTTTGGGCAAATACTGAAAGTCGGCGTGAAAGTCAGATAAGGCAGGCGGTATTTGGTAAAGATTTTTTTGAGCAATGTTTTCACGGTTTCAGGCTGGGTGATCCGTTCGCCCAAAAAGCCGTGCAAAACCGTGCCGCCCGTGTATTTGGTTTGCAGATCGTCCTGCAGATCAATCGCTTCAAGCAGGTCGTCGGTGTGGCCGACGGGCAGTTGGGAGGAATTCGTATAGTATGGTTCTTTTTCTCCGGCGGTAATGATCTCCGGATACATTTCTTTGTCTTTCTTGGCCAAGCGATAACTCGTGCCTTCGGCCGGCGTGGCTTCCAGATTGTAAAGATTGCCGGTCTCTTCTTGGAAAGAAATAATGCGCTTTCGCATATGGTCCAAAACTTCTTTGGCAAAACTCCGGCCCGCGGGAGTGGCCAGATTTTTTTCAATGAAGTTCAAAAGCATTTCGTTCATGCCGACCAGCCCGATCGTGGAAAAATGATTGCTCCAGTAGCTCTGGCGCATTTTTTTTATGGACTCCAAATAATGTTTGGAGTAGGGATAAAGCCCCTTTTCAATAAAATTATCCAAAGTTTTGCGCTTGATTTCCAAACTGATTTTGGCCAGTTCCATTATTCGGTCCAGCCGCGTGAAAAAATCTCTTTTGGTTTTGGCCAGATACCCGATTCGCGGCAGATTGATCGTGACGACGCCGATGGAACCGGTTAGGGGGTACGAACCGAAAAGCCCGCCGCCGCGCTTGTAAAGTTCGCGATTATCAAGGCGCAGACGACAACACATTGAACGCGCGTCATCCGGATTCATGTCAGAATTAATGAAATTGGAAAAATAAGGAATGCCGTATTTGGCCGTCATTTCCCAGATGCCCGCCAGCGCCGGATTATCCCAATCAAAATCCTTGGTGATGTTATAGGTTGGGATCGGAAAAGTGAAAACGCGGCCCTTGGCGTCGCCTTCGGTCATGATCTCCGCGAACGCCCGATTGAAAATATTCATTTCTTCCTGAAATTCGCCGTAAGTTTCTTTTTGGGCCTGTCCTCCGATGATCACCGGCTGGTGAGCCAAATTGGCCGACGGCTTGATGTCAAAAGACACGTTTAAAAACGGCGTTTGAAATCCCACGCGCGTGGGAATCGCGCAGTTGAAAACAAATTCTTGCATCGCCTGCTTGACCTGGGAATAATTCAACGCGTCGTAACGGATAAAAGGCGCGAGCAGGGTGTCAAAATTGCTGACCGCCTGCGCGCCGGCGGATTCTCCCTGCACGGTGTAGAAAAAATTGACTAATTGCCCCAGCGCCGTGCGGAAGTGCTTGGGCGGCCGGGATTCAACCTTGGAAATCACGCCGCCAAAACCCCGGTTGACCAGATCATACAGATCCCAACCGCAACAATAAGCTCCCAAAAAATCCAAATTGTGGACATGAAAATCGCCGCTTTTGACCGCTTCGCGGATCTCTTTGGTATAGATTTTATTCAACCAATATTTTTTGCTGACGGAAGAATTGATGTATTGATGAAGCCCTTGCAAAGAATAAGCCATGTTGGCATTCTCTTTCACCTGCCAGTCCAATTCCTGGATATAGTTATCAACCATATCCACGGTTTCATCAATTGTGGTTTGGGCTTCGCGGATGCGCCGGCGCTGTTCGCGGTACAGAATATAAGCGCGGGCCGTTTCCACCAGATTTTCTAAAATTAAAACCTCCTCAACAATGTCCTGCACTTCTTCCACTTTCGGTGTTTCATTTTTAAAGCGTCGAGAAAGAAGATTTAAAACTTTTTCCGTGACTTTTTTGGCGATTGCCCCGTCGCCCTGTCCCGTGGCGGTCAGAGCCTTGTGCACGGCTTCATTTATCTTTCGCGAATCAAATTCCACCACCGAACCGTCCCTTTTTTGGATACGGTCAATCTTCAATCTTTTCTGTTTTTTCTGCCTCTTCTGCTTTCTCATTTTTTTCTCCGCCGATTAAAAAGACGCCTGCTTAGAACTTAAGCAAAAGCGCCCAAAATTCGCCGGGGCTTTCCTGCCCCACGCGTCAACGCCGGAGGTTAAATCGCGCTGACGCTTAAGGCCTAAATTTAATTTTTAATTTGTTTGCTGCTCCACTTTCTATTCTACAAAAAATCGGCAATAAAAACAAATCAAGGCAAACTGTGGATAACTCAAGAAGTGATGGAAATCGCTTTTATTGACAAAAAGGCGGCTGAATTATAGAATAATTTATTCTCCGGTTCGTTCAAAACGAAAAACCCAGTTCAAAATTCTAAAGGAGGTGTCTTATGAATCCCGGTGATGTTGATATTGAGAGAATGGTACAAGAGACAGAAATCTCAATCTTTCTGATAAAGGAAGCGTTGAGCGTTCCTATTTCGATTAAGTGTCCGGCCACCAACCGAGATCAAGCCGAAGAAGAATATTTCAACGCGCCCGAAGACAGCGAGGAAAAAAGGGCAGCGCTGGCCAAATGGCGAGAATTTTCAGCGGCTGAAATTGAAGAAGCTGTCACGCTCGAAGAGACCGAAGAAGCATATCGCAACACACTCGAAGACACCGAAGAAGAAAGGGCGGCCATTCGCAAACTCGCCACTTTCTTTGTTCGTTCGTAGTTATTTATCCAAAACAAAACTCCGCCAGAGCAATTGCCCTGACGGAGTTTTTAATTTTCTTAAATTACGAAACTCTCTTTATTCCTCCCCTCCTCATTAAGGAGGGGAATTAAAGGGGAGGTAATTCAAGAATCTAAAATCAATTACCCCTCCGCCCTTCGGGCGCTTCCCCTCGATGAGGAGAGGATGAAAGATATATTTTGTAATCCAAAGCAATCAGCGAAAAACCCGCCATTGGCGGGTTTTTCGCTGATCTTATAATCTTTTTTTACTTCATCTTCTTTCTAATGAAGGCGGGGATATCCCATTCCTCGTCCCCGGAATTATCAATCGGGTTCACCTGTCCGGAAAAAACGGATTTTTTGGCGGAAGGCGCTTCCTGTCTGGCGGGCTCGGTGCGGAATTCCGGTTTTTCTTTTTCTTTTGTCCTAAAGTTGCCCTCGCCGAAACCGGCGGCGATCACCGTAATTTTTATTTCGCCTTTTTTCAAAGTATTGTCATTCACCGCGCCAAAGATGACTTTAGCCTGCGGGTCAATGGATTCGGTGATGACTTTGGCCGCTTCATTTATTTCCATCATCGTCAGGTCCAAACCGCCCGCCACGTTAAAAATCACGCCTTTGGCCCCATCAATCGCCACTTCAAGCAACGGAGAACTGATGGCCGCTTTGGCCGCCACCGTCGCCCGGTCTTCGCCTTGGGCCTTGCCGATGCCCATTAAAGCGCAACCGGCGTTTGTCATGATCGCTTTCAAATCGGCAAAATCAACATTGACGAGCCCCGGCGTCACGATAATGTCGGAAATTCCTTGAACCGCTTGCCGAAGCACATCATCAACTATATGGAAAGAATCCATCAAAGAAGTATTGCGATCAATCGTCTGTAAAAGCTTGTCGTTGGGGATGGTGATCAAAGTGTCCACCTTATCCCGCAAATTTTCCAATCCTTCCATCGCGAGCCTCATTCTCTGCGAACCTTCAAAAGCGAAAGGTTTGGTCACCACGCCCACTGTCAGCGCGCCGGCATCTTTGGCCGCTTCGGCCACGATCGGGCCCGCGCCCGAACCGACGCCTCCGCCCAGCCCATAGGTCACAAAAACCAGATCCGCTCCCTTAAGCACTTCATGGATCTCATCGCGATTCTCTTCCGCCGCCTGGCGGCCGATCTCCGGGTTCATGCCCGCGCCCAGCCCCCGCGTCAAATTTTTGCCGATCAAAAGTTTTTGCGGCGCCAAACAATGATGCAAGTCCTGGGCGTCGGCGTTGATCGCGATCAGCTCCACGCCCTGAATTTTACACTCTACTATCCGCGAAACCGTGTTCCCTCCACCCCCTCCAACGCCCACCACTTTAATCTTGGCGAACGTCTCCATATCTGGTTTAACTTGAGGCATATTTTTTGGAAATTTAGAGCTAATGAATAATTATCTAAGAGTATGATAACCAAACAATTCTTGTCAATAGAGAATCGCTTATTAAAAATTTTAAGGCAAAAAACTTTTAAACCACTTTTTTAATTTTCCCGCCCAGGGTTTTAGCGCTTTAAAATATTCAAAAGAAGAGCCGCTTCCTTGGGCGCAAAATTCGTCCTCCTCGCCAAGAGAGATCAAGCCGCAAGCGACCGCGAAGATCGGGTCATTAACATCTTCCACCAAGCCCTCTATCTCTTGGGGATAGCCGAGAGCCACGGGCAAACGCAATTTTTCTTTGGCGAATTCAACCAAACCCGGCAATTTCGCGCCGCCGCCGCAAAGCACGACGCCGGCCGGCAAAAGTCCGGCCCGGTCTATTTTTTTTAATTCCTTGTTTGCCAGATCAAAAATTTCATTCACCCGCGCTTCAATGATCTCGCTGATCGCGTGGCGCGAAACTTCTTCTCCCTCGGCGTCACCCATCTTTCCCAGATCAATCATTTCTTTTTTGTTTTGGGAGGGACGGAGCGAACCGAATTCTAATTTCACTCTTTCCGCCACTTCCACCGATGTCCGAAGACCGATGGCAATATCATTGGTAATATGCAAACTGCCGACCGGCAAAACCCGACAATGCAGAATATCACCCTCTTCATAGACCGCGAAATTAGTCGTCGCTCCTCCCAAATCCAAAACTAAAACGCCCAGTTCTTTTTGGCGCTTATTCAGAACCGCCCGGCCCGCGGCCAAAGCCGAAACCATAAATCCGGCCGCCTCCAAGTCCGCTTCCTGAAGACACTTGGCTAAAGATTTCATTGAGGGAGTCAGTCCCTCAATTAAAAGAGAATCCACTTCCAACCTCACACCCCGCATGCCAACCGGATCTTTTATATCACTCTGGTTGTCAACGGAAAAACGCCGCGGCAAAATATGGAGGATTTCATAATTAGGCGAAAGAGAAATGGCTGAAGAAGCGTTGATCGCTCGATTTTTGTCCTCTTCTGAAATTTCGCCGTCCGCCCGTGAAACCGCCACCACGCCCTTGCTTTGACGGCAATTCAAATGAGAACCGTTGATATTCACAAAAACCGAATCAATGGGCATTCCTAAACTTTTTTGAGCCAATTCTTTGACCTGCGAAACGCTTTTTGCCGCCTCTCCCAAATCTACCACCACTCCCTTTCGGAGTCCGGCCGAAGGCATTTGCGCCACCGCCGCAATTTGAGGAAAAGAATTCCCTTCTCTGAATTTGGCGACGACGATTTTTGCGTTGCAGGTGCCGATATCCAAACCGGCGACTATTTTTTCTCTGGACATTTTTTTATTGTCATCCCCTCCTTTTTTAAAGGGAGGCTGAAAGAAATTTTGAATTATTCCCCTCCTTATAGGAGGGGATAAGGGGAGATTTTTACCTTAAATTTATTTCGTGAATTTGAAAGTGGAAAGAATTTTATCAATAATATCCCCTTCATCAATTATGCTACCGTTAAAACTAATATCAAAAATTTTTCCATCTTGAGGGAATACCAATAAAAGACTTTTTGTAGTGCCGATTTTAGTAGTTTGCTCATATTCCAAACCTTTTATATCCTTACCAAATATTTTTTTAGTTACATCGGTAAAAGAATATTGGTATTGATAAAATTTTTCGTTAGCTTCCAATATGTCATTTTTTCTGATTTGCAGACATTCTTCATTCGTCAAGCAATTTAACTTCTTAAATTGACCATCTATTACACCAATATCCGGATTGATGCTTTCTGAAAAACTTCATCCGGTAAACCTGCTCCAGGTCCTTTCTGCATAACAAAATCCCGAGGAAGTTTAATAGTGTAATCATACTTATCATTCTTATATGTCTGCCAATTTGCGGTTTGATCCGGCGTCGCAGACGGCGTAGCGCTCACGCTCGGACTGACTGAAGGACTCACGCTTGGACACTGCGCAAACTCGCAATTAGTTTCGGTGCGGAAAACATAAGAGCCGTCGGCGCACTGTTGGGCTTCTTGAGTACAAACTTTCTGGCCTACCTTTTCCGCTTGCTTTTGCCAAAGATAATATGAACCATAAGAAACGCCGCCGATGACTAAAATTCCAGCCACCACTAATGCAGCAATCTGCCACGTTTTGCTTAACGGCTTTGGGGGTTGCGGATTTGGCTGGAGATTTTGATTCTGGCTAACGGGTTGCTGTTCCATATAAGAAAATGCCATCCTGAACCCCGTGAAGGATCTCTGACGAATGTCAGACCCGCATACGCAAGAGATTCTTCGAGCTACGCCCTCAGAATGACAATGTTAGGTTTTTATAAAAACTTTGCTCAAAATATCTAAATTCCCTTGTTTGCTCGCCTGTTGTTTTAAATATTTCAAATCAACTTTCGCTAATTTCAAAACCGACTGAATATCTTTTAAATGTCTGTCCGACCCGCCTTCTTTATACCAGCGCAATTTGCTCAAAATTAAATCCTCCGGCGAAATAAAATAAATTTTCTCTCCTTTTATTTTTTTTAATTTTCTGCGGCCCAGCTCTTTTTCACCAATGGCGTCTGATTTTTTTATTACCCAAAAATCTATTTTTACGCCGCTGTCCGTATGGATATAATTAAACTCCGCGCCGCGGCAAACCGCGTCCCTGACAGCCGCTTTATCCAAATATCCCGCCTTAGATAAATTACGAATTTTCTGAATAAACGATTCTGTTTTCCCGACGTCTAATTGAATTATCAAATCTATATCCAAAGTGCTTCGCGGCCTGCCCCAAACCGAAACCGCGTAGCCGCCGGTAACACAATATCTAATTTTTAGATCGGATAAGATTGCCGCGATCTTTCCGACTAATTCGCTGAATTCCATTTTTCCATTTCTTATTTAATCCCATCAAATACCGCGAGAAATCCCAAGTCAGCTTAATTTTTTCGGCGGCTGACATTCGACGAAAAATATTATCTTGAATATCCTGCGCTGTTTTAACCGCCGCTTTTGACATATTATTTTAAACTTCTTAAGATTCTTCCTTCAATCGCAAACATCCGTTCCGCTTTTTTCGCCGATTTTTCGTGGTCGTATCCAGCCAAGTGGACTATACCATGAACAAAAAGTCGGGTCAATTCACAATTTAACCCGATTTTTCGTTCCCGCGCCTGCGCCTGTGCTCGCGATAAAGAGATAAAAATTTCATTCAATTCCTCAAAACTTAAGACATCCGTTATCTCGTTTTTCCGGCGGTATTTTTTGTTTATTTCCTTTATTCTTTCATTGTCCGTCAAAACCAGGCTCGTCTCTTTTATTTTTCCCTTTAAAATTTTTTGAGCCGCCGAAAAAACCTCCTGAAAAATTTTTTCATTGATTTTCCGACGCGTGAGATTGGTAATTTGGAGCATGCCATTAAAAATTCTCTTTCTAAAAGACGCGGGGATGAATTTTTCGCCCGAGGACTGTTTGAGCCAGGCCGAGGCCGCTGTGGCTGATTTAGAACGGGGCGGCCGAGGCCGGTCCCGCAGCTGCGGGAGGCGAGTTCCGCAGAAGAAAAATTTATCTTTACGCCAACTGATTTTTTTTCAAAACAATATCCTCATTTT
>ERZ1292629.3627-Hain-H43-01um-R1-3627-length-11821-cov-5_pt1 | contig 11821 bp, 26 predicted proteins | sample MGYA00564399_ERZ1292629 | MGnify/ENA primary metagenome ERZ1292629 (study PRJEB36523, sample SAMEA6512636) | groundwater metagenome | collected 2019-01-08 | study: AquaDiva: Metagenomics assemblies of 32 groundwater samples | reverse complement strand
ATTAGGCTCCGACCGAACGCGGCGAATCGACAGCTGCGCGTCGCGGCGGATTCGGGGCTGTTTCGACGCGATTCCGCTTGGACCGTGAACGGCGAGCAGGCGCAACGGCTGTATAGCTTCTGGTGGAAGGATCTGCCGGCAGGCGAATACGAGGTGATTGCGGTCGTGGCGAGTGACACGGAAATCCTCGCCTCGGATCGCTGCGACATCCAGTTATTGGGGGCGCCGTGATTGCGCTCCTGTTGGCGCTCGCGCAGTGGGTCTCAGCCCCTGATCCCCAGAACCCGAACCGCGTCCTGTCCGGGAACTGGCAGAGCTGCCGCGATGACGAAGGTGTCTACACCGAGCGGATCTATGACGGGCCGGGCTGGGAGTTCCACATGGGACCGGGTGACGAGTTCGCGGTGTTCCTTGGACGACAGGAGGCGCACCGGGAGCACGCCTCGAAAGCCAACCTGCTCGGGCCGGCGTATCACGCCTCCGACGTGGTGACGTGGCGCGGCAAGCGTAACTGGAACCTCCCCAGTCTGAAGTTGTGGGTCAATGTCGTGCAAGCCGGTGGCGGCCGTAGCGACTGCGAATCCTTCTGGGTACTGGTGGAGAAGCGCGATGGCTGAATTTCTCGCCGGCGTGATCGTGGGAGGGTTCACGATGCTCTACCACCCGTGGATCCGCGGGTCACTGCGCTAACGACGGATCGCAGGCCAGCAATTTGAACGCTTGTTCAAATTACAGACTCTCATTCATACCGCCCAATTTGACTTTCCTTGCACAATCGGTTAGGTTCTACACCGTCTATGGGAAGAAAGAATATCCATGCCGTGGCCCTCGGGCGGCTGGGTGGATCCGTAAAATCGCCACGGAAACGCTTGTCCTCGCGCCGCAACGTGCTCCTTGCGACTATCGCCGCTCAACTTAAACGGGAATCCTTAAAGAAATCGACCGCTTGACACCATAAGCGGTTTGGGATACTATTCGGGATATGAGCAATCGACATCGCAGGCAACGGCATCCAGATCGCGCTGATGGTGCTGTTCGCGTCTGTGCTGTGGGCGTGGACGGAGCGGTGGTCATGAAACGCGAGGTGTGTGATCTGTAACTTTCTCTCGGTCTTGATTCTCCAAAACGGCGACGTGCTGCACCATCCGCTGCTCGATTCGCACGCCGACCTCGTGCGCTATTTCAAGCTGCCGGATACCAACGCCCACATCTCGCACTTCGCAAAAGCGGAATTGACGCCCGCTGATTGGCTGGACCCCTCAACCTGGACGTGGCGCATCGATGACGAGGTGCGCCCGATCTGGCTCAACGACGTGGAGGCGCAGGCCGAAGCGAAAGCTCGCGCGATTGCCGGCCGGATGATTCTCAAAAACGGCGAGCACGACCTGATCATAGAGGGGTGCTGGATCATCGGCGGGACGGCCAAAGTGTGCGATGTGCGGTCCGGATGGATACGTCGAGTGCAGGACTTCGCGCAGGTGAGGGATGTCAGGGACTCCGCGCAGGTGAGGGATGTCATGGACTCCGCGCAGGTGACGAACGTCGGGGGCTCCGCGCAGGTGACGAACGTCAGGGGCTCCGCGCAGGTGACGAACGTCGGGGGCTCCGCGCAGGTGAGGGACGTCTGGGGCTTCGCGCAGGTGACGAACGTCTGGGACTCCGCGCAGGTGACGAACGTCTGGGGCTCCGCGCAGGTGCGCGTGGCGAAGAGCTACGCGAAGCAGGTGACGTTGGATGCGTCCGCCAAGCGGGCGCTGAAGAGAGGTCTAGTGCCATGAAATGCGGCTTTGGTTCCCCGAACTACCCGAAAGACCAACAGCGCGCGATTTCGTCGCTCGGGGGCAAAGCCGCGCACGCGCAGCACACCGCGCATGAGTGGACCTCAAAAGAAGCGTCGGCAGCGGGAAAGAAGGGCGGCCTGGCGACCCAGCGAAACGCGCGCCCCTCGCCACCATCGCGTACTGAAAGGACATTCGGTGATGACTGATCGGATTCGCCTCTTACAGGTACTCGACGATATTGCGTCGGATATGAAGAACGATGCCGTGATCTTCGACGGCAAGCCGTTCGACGGACGCACGGTCGCGGAGTACTTCGGCAATCAAGGCGCGGCGATTGCTGCGCTGGCGAACATCCTCAAGGAACTCATCGAGCCGGAGGGCGAGCGCAACGACCAAGTCGCCCCAACGTTCCGCGACATCATCAATCGGTTCTCGGAGCGCCGGTCATGAGCAAACCAGACGGCGGACCGGCGTTTCCGCTTCCTGATGGCAACTGGAACCTCTCTGGCGGCCTCTCGGTACGCGACTACTTCGCCGCGCAGGTGCTGCCGGAGGTGTACAGGTACGCAAAATCCGTTCTATGTGAATGTGCAGCCACGATGGCCGAGGAAGCTTACGAGATCGCCGATGCGATGCTCGCGGAGCGTGTCAAGTGATCCCCCTGTTGCTGATTCTGCTGTGCGCGGCGGCGCTCGGGGGCGTGGCGTGGCTGGCGTGTAATGCTTTCGATGCGGTGGAAGCGCGCTGGTTCCGCGACGAGGACGCCTCCAAGTGGCCCAAGTCCGACTGGAAAGAACTGGGGTCGCCAAAAGTAAACCCGAACGAGTGGGGACCGTCATCGAGGGCCGCGCGGTGCCTCTTTAGCCACGACATACACGTCTGTGGCTGTGGAATGTATCAGTGCCGAAAATGCCTTGTCTGCTGGGCCGTCTCAGACAAGAACGATCCGTCGATGCAGTGGCGCCCACACGGTTACTGGGAAAGTTGGGAAGGACGACAGGCACTGAAACAAGCGCGACACGATCTCAGCACCCGATTGGAGAACCGACGATGAACGCGCACGTGATTCCGATGAATGCCGACTGGCGTGTTGTGGAAGATGAAACCGACCGTGCGCAGCATCGGCTGATTGAGATCCAGGGCGACTTTCTGCACGCGATTCGCGCGGCGCATTGTTCCGCGCGGTGCGTGCAACTCGCGGAACGGTTAGGCGTGGCGATTGCGTTGCTGGTGGACGCCCAGGACGCCGCCATGCAGAAAGCTGATCGATTGTAGGAGGACAGATGCCGAACGTACATGATGCCTTTCCGTCGAAGTATCTCCGTGCCTCTGACCTGGGAGGAGTGACGCCGGTTGTCACCATCGACCGCATCGAAACTGAAGCGGTTGGGCGTACCCGCGAAATGAAGCTGGTGTGCTACTTCACCGGCAAGAACAAAGGGCTCGTGCTGAACAAGACGAACGCGACGAAGATCGCGGAAATTCTCGGCTCGCCGGATACGGACGACTGGCCGACAGGGCGCGTGCAACTCTACGCCACCGAAGTGGAGTTCCAGGGCGAGTCGGTCGAAACGATTCGGGTCAAGGCTCCGACGACCGGGAAGAAAACCGCCACTAAGCCGGTGCGCGTGCCGCCTCCCGTGCCTCCTTCTGCCGACGATCAGGGCTTCGTTGATGACGATCCGATCCCTTTTTGACCGCGAGAGACATCCGATGGTGAAGGATTGTCGCGCCTGTGGTCAGACGAATCCGATCAGCGAGTTTTACAAGCTGAAGGTCGGCCACATGGCGAAGTGTAAAGAGTGCTGGAAAGCGGAGGTTCAAGCGCGTCGTGTGGACAATATTGATGCCGTGCGCGCCTACGACCGAGAGCGGGCCAGGTTGCCACATCGGATCGCGAATGCGGCTCGGGTCACGCGCGACTGGCGTCGCAAGCATCGTGACCGTCAAGCCGCGCACAATAAGGTGGCTAGAACATTAATAGTTGCCCCGTCGTGCTGTGAAGGTTGTGGCCGTGCCACGAAACTCGACAAGCATCACCACGACTATTCGCGACCCCTTGCTGTTCTTTGGCTCTGCAAGCCGTGTCACTGCATTGCGGACAAGATTCGACGTCGACTGGAGGCGAGTTAAGTGGCTGCCATTGAACGGAAGGATTCGGCGTCGGGGCGGTTCTATCACGTGGACGGACAGGATTATCCGTCTGTCACGCACATTCTCGGCTGTCTTGCGAAGCCCGCCTTGATTAACTGGGCGGCGAGTGAGGAACGCAAACTCGTCTCAGCCGTGGCAGCAGACATTCATCAGGAGTTTGCGACGCTCCAAGTCAGCGACCGCGGCAAGTATCTGACGTTGCTTGAATCGAGGCTCGGCAAGGAAAAAGCCCATCGACGCACGTTGGCGAAAGCCGGCGACATCGGCACGCAAGTGCATCACCTCATTGAATGGCAGATGCGTGCGCGGCTTCGGTTGCCGGTGGGATCTGAGCCAGTAGTCGTGGATGATGCGAAATGGGCGGTCATGGCGTTTGAGGACTGGGCGAAGTCGGTCAGTCTCGAGCCATTGGCGGTCGAGCGCATCGTGTATTCCGCGTCGCATGGCTACGCCGGGACGTTAGACCTTTTGGCGAAGGTGGAAGGGGTCGTGACGGTGGTGGATTTCAAAACCGGGAAAGCGGTTTACCCAGAAGCGTTTCTCCAGAACGTGGCGTATCAAATGGCTGTCGGCGAACTCGGCATCGATCAACCGCAACGCGGCGTGATTGTGCGCTTGCCGAAGGTGCAGACCGACCCGGCGTTTGAGGCGGTTCCTGTGCCGCCAGCCGGCCCGTTGTTCCCAACATTCCTCGCAGTCAAGCAAGTCTGGGTATGGTGGTGGGCACAGGAAGAAGCGAATCGCGCTGCGTGGCAGGCGAGGAAAACGGCGTGAGCGAGACAACGATCCGTGGAATCGTGCGTTCCTATCAACGTGAGATTCAACAGGCGTCAGACCTGTTACCGGATCGGGCCGCCGAACTCTTGACCCAGTTGTGCGCCCTGATCGGCAACTGCAACGACGAAATTCGGGTGGCGGATGCAGCCTTCGCGGCGGTGCTACTGGCGTGCCTTGACTCCGAGGAAAAGGCGAACCGCGCCCGGATTCGCGCGGAGACGAGCCCGGAGTATCAGCGGAAGCGGGAGGCGCGGGACACTAAGGAACTCGTGCTCGAGCTTGTGCGGTCGCTGAAGTACTTTCTGCGTGCCAAGTCCGACGAACTGCAATTAGCGATGAATCAGTAGGAGAGCACACGATGACCGTCACCATCACGCGCGTGCAGCAACAGCTCTCCGGGTTGTGGCTCGTCAAGGACTCCACGGGAACCACGCACGTCACGAAGTCGCCGTGGTTGGCGAGTCTCGCGGATCGCTTCCGGGAAGCGCAGACGCCGGTGGAAGTGTTCTCAAGCGCGGGTTGGTACTACCGGGACCTGTGGGCCATCAAGGATCCGACCGCCACGGTGGAGCCACCAGCGCGGATCTGCGCGTGGTGCGACACGGTTCTCAGCGAAGGCACGCGGCCGGCCAGCCATACAATGTGTGAAGCCTGCCTTGCGAAAGCGGAAGCGGACCTGGAGGCAAAAGCACAATGAGCACCCGTCAGATGTTCACCAAAGTGACCCACAGCGACTATTACGGGTGCTTCGATAGCGTAGGTGGACGATTTCAAGGACCGGGCGATGTGTTTCCAGTGCGCCACGGGATGCCGATTCTGGTGCGCTGGCCCAATGGGCGCGTAACTCGCGAGCGGCTACGAATCGCCAAGGGATGCGACTCTATGCAGGTTGACATGAACGACTATCCAGACACGTTTTCCACGCGCACATTCACCGTACGGCACGTGATTCATGGCTACCCTGTTGAGGTACCCCTGTTCGGCCGCGCCATCGCGCGGGTCGCTTCAAAACCAAGGAAGGCAGGCGCGTGATGGCGGATTCCTGGACAGGAGAACCTGACTCGCTCGACCGGGATCGGGATCATGAACGCGAGAGCGTCGAGGACGAATGGGAAGGCCCGCATCAATGCTGTGCGGACTTCGGGGCCATTCTCCGGACGGAACGCACGGGCCGGATCTATCGCTGTGCCATGTGCCGCTTCGAGTGGGCGGTACCGTTCAGCGCAGAGATGGAGTCACGCGAGGGGCGAGCTGGGGAAGAGGTAAGCCTCAACGGCGTGGCTTCAGGGGGCGGCGACCGTGGACTGGGACAGTCCAATCCGCGACGGCTCAATTCCGAGTCGGCTGATTCGAGAACGGTCGCCGTCCCATCGTCTGTTAATCAAAAGTAGTCCCGGAAAGGTCGTATGAGCACACAGCTGGCACAGCGCGCCGTGCGATGGGATACGGGTGCGGTGATATGGGAAGGCCCAGCTGCAACGGTCAAGGAGGCGCTACACGCCGCGATGCAAGCGGGGGCGGACCTCTCGCGGGCGAACCTCTCGGGGGCGAACCTCTCGGGGGCGGACCTCTGGCGGGCGAACCTCTCGGGGGCGAACCTCTCGGGGGCGAAGGGCATTATTCCTGAGCGGTGTACGCCGCTTTTAATGCTCCTAGATCAACCTGGAGCGATGCGTGCCTACAAGCTCGTCACGGCTGAAGGACTCGGGCCGTTCAACGGCGGCATCACATATCGCGTCGGTGACTCGTGCGAAGTCTTAAATGCGAGCACGGACCCATTGCAGCCCTGCGCCGCTGGCATCAACGTGGCGACACTGGATTGGTGCCTCGCGAATTGGCAACCGGGGTATCGCGTCTTGATCGTGGAGTTCACAGCCGCAGACATCGCGGCGATTCCGACCGCGACCGACGGCAAGTTTCGGCTGCATCGGTGTGCGGTGGTCGGGGAGAAGGACATCTCAGCGGTCGTCGCCCCATCGTCTGATAAATCGGGCGGGGGCCTCTGACGGGAGCGGAGCACGCATGAGCAGCGATGTGGGCGATTATTACCGAACGTGCGCGATCCTAAAGCCGCAACCTCGCATCGTGGACAAGGTGCGCCGTCAGAAGCTGGCGGCTCGAGATGAGCGGGCCTGCCGTGAAATCGTGCGCGCAAGAGACAAGGGCCGGTGTCGAGTGCCGAACTGCAACGAGCGGGGAGATGTCGAGATGCACCATATCGTGCCGTGCTCGCGCTCATCGAAGCTGAAGTGGGACCCGCGCAATAACTGCCTGCTGTGCAAGAACCATCACGGACTGCGGCACGCGGGCGTTATTTCGATCAGCGGGAACGCCGACGACGAACTCGTGATTACCGGCGACGTGGACCGACTCAAATTCAGATTGTAGGGGGGAGGGGAGCGCCCCACCAGCCATGAGCACGGACGATCATCGCGGCGCCGCGTGGGGATTCAAGCGGCTGATGCAGCAAGCGCAGGACGAGATTGATCGCGGGGAGCGGAAAGGCGCGACCCGGATTTGGAAAACGGCGCACCCCGCGAAGACGTATATCGGACGGTTCGCGGCGCGGATTCTCCGCATGCGGAGCAAGAGGCAGGCATGAGAAAGCCGCTGTGGTGGATCTGGCTCTCGACCTTCGTCCCGTTGGTCCTCTGGGGCGACGAGTATCTGATGCAGCCACGGGGCGAACTGTGGAAGTCGGGCTGGGTTGCGAACGTGGTGCGGCGGACGTGTGCGGAGATTCGCGCGGAGCGGAAATCCAAAGCGGGGCGGTCTGCGGTGATCCCCATGCGGAGGCGCAGTGAAGGCTGAGATCGATCGCCGGGAGTCGAATCGCGCCCGGCTGCAAGCTTTCTTCGAGGCTCACCCGTTGGTCTGGATCCAGCCCAAAGACGGCTTAGAAGAGGCTGGGGGGCGCTATGCGTGGCGATCGCGACTCCCCCAGGTCAGGAAGCGCATCGCGGGGGTCGTGGAGTGGAACGGCGTCAACGGGTCGGGAACGGCATACCGATTCTTACCGTTTCGGCCACTAGGAAGGTCGGCCGAGGTGGCACGGAATCAACTCGGACTCTGGTAGAGGCGCATGGCTTGGGTAAAGCTCGATGATCAAGCACCACGGCACGACAAGATGCTCAAGGCGGGTCCGTCCGCGTGCTGGCTCTGGGTCTGCGCGATTGCCCATGGTCAGGCGCAGCTCACCGATGGCCTCGTGACGCTGGACTCGCTCCCGATGATCGGCATCAAGGGTGTCACGCGCGCCCGAAAATTAGCTGAGTTATTGGTCGATGCGCGCCTATTCGACCGCGACGAGCGGGGGTATCGGGTTCACGACTACCTCGATCACAACCCGTCTCGAGCCGTCGTACTGGCGAAGCGCGCGGAGGATGCCGAGCGGAAGCGGTTCGCGGAATCCAATCGGACTCCGCGCGGAATCCCGCCGGACTCCAGAGGTCCCCGCGCGGGCGTCCCATCCCATCCCATCCCATCCCATCCGCTTCCTTCGGAAGCTAATACCGGCTTTGAACGCTTTTGGGCGGTCTATCCGAAGCACACCGGCCGAAAGGCGTGCGAAGCCTTCTGGGCACGGCTCGCGGCGGATGAAGCCTATACGCAAGCCATCATCGCAGGAGCGAGCGCCTACGCGCGGCACGTCGCGGACTGGAAGCCCCAATTCATCAAAGCCCCGATTCGTTGGCTCGAAGGCGCGCACTGGACCGACGAACTTGGCGGGTCGGCGACGAAAGCGGAAACGGCGTGTCGGCATGAGCCGGCGTGCCCGGATCGGTGGGCGCATCATCGGCTTGTTGAGGCGGAAGCGACGGGTAATCTGGAGCTCGTGGCGGCGGTGCAGCGGTTGAACGCGAAGAAAGCCGGGGCCGCATGAGGATTCAGGATCACACCTCGGCGCCGTGTTCCTGCCCTGAATGTGAACAAGCCGGGGTGACCGATCGGCCGCAGATCCGTGATCCGCAGACCGGCGAAAAGCTCCACGGCTACCGATTGAAGCGGTATTGGCAACAGGCAGACGAGGCGATGGCGCGGATTCGGCAACTTGTGAACAGGGGATCGATCCCGCCGCAGGGGGAGCGCGACGAGTGAACAACGACACGAAGAACAAACTCACGAGCGGCACCAACCAATCGGACCTGACGAGCGGTAACGCCTGCTGGGAAACGCCGCCGCTAGTGTTCGAGAAGTTGAACGCGGATTTCGGGCCGTTCGATGTGGACCTGACGGCCGACGTGCAGCGGCACCTGTGCGATGTGTGGTTCGGACCAGACAGCAACGTTGGGGAGTTCGACGCGCTGACGGCCGACTGGTGGAGTCACGGCTTGAACGGCTACAGCAACCCGCCCTACGGGCCGTTTATTCAACAACTGCTGCCAAAGGCGAAATACTGGGCGCTCGAGGGATTCATCACGACGCTGTTGCTGCCGATGCGCGTGACGAAAGCGTTCAAGGCGCACATCCTGAAGCACGCCGGGCAGTTGGGCGCGAGCGATCTGCTGTTCTGCGATTCGCGCCTCACGTTCTTCGAGAACGGGATTCCGAGGCTCAACGAAAAGCAGTGGGTGCAGCACGGGAAGGCGGTCGCGGACCCAGCCGTGTTCGACTCCATCATCGTGCGCTACTGCCCTCACGCGACCGTGTTGAATGTGGACATCTGGCACGTGCCGAAGCACGTCACTGCGGCGGACCTGAGTCGCGCTGTGTTGGCGCGTGAACGTCGAGAAGCATTCGCGGAGATTGCGTGATGCCCGCCGCTGCCCTCTCTAACGCTGAACTACTTGACGAACTCGCGCAACGCCGTGCCGAGCACGGCACGATCTTCTACTTCGAGTTTAACGAAGATCAGGTGATGGATCTGGCGTCCGGCTACGTGCCGAATGTGCTCAAGGCCACGTTTAAGGCCGCGCTTGATTGGGACGAGGAAGATAAACGGCGGGCCGAGCGTCCAGTGAAAGTGAAGCGGGCTAAATAATCGCCGAGTTGGGGGCTTCGCATGCGGGAGGATCCACAGTGGTGAGCACACGAGGCTTTGAAGGCGTGACGGCGGCGGACTTAGCGAAGTACATCCTACCGAAGCCATCGAAGTATCACGCGCGGAAAACGACCATCGATGGGATTACGTTCGACTCAGCCAAGGAGGCGCGGCGGTATTCGGAACTGCGCGCACTCGAGAAGGCTGGCGCGATTCGAGGCTTGACGTTACAACCGGAATTCTCACTCTATGTGTTTTGTGACCTGACCTTAGACCCGGACCGCGATCCGTTGAAGCTCGGGATCTATCGTGGCGATTTTCGGTACGACGAGCGGCAACCGGACGGAAGTGGCGAAGCATGGACGCCTGTGGTCGAGGATGTCAAAGGCTTCAAGACGGCGCTCTATAAATGGAAAAAACGCCATGTCGAAAGTCAGTACGGAATTCAGATCCGTGAAGTCTGAGGAGGGCGGGGCGCCGCGCGCCGGAGGATCAGTCATGAAGGCACTAACGATTTGTCAGCCGTACGCCGAGCTGATCGCTAGAGGCGACAAGCCGATCGAGAACCGCGCGTGGGCGACGTCGTATCGCGGGCCATTAGCGATCCATGCGGGGAAGTCGCGCGCGTGGCTCGATGATGGCGACGAGCAGGAGTATGGACCGCTAGTGTTCGGCGCGGTTGTCGCCACCGCCGATGTCGTCGCCTGCCTCCACATCGATCAGGCATGGCCATCCGAATGGCGGCATCTGGAGGACTGCGAACACGCGAACGGCCCGTGGTGCTGGGTACTGGAGCATGTTCGAAGGCTTCCGGCGCCGGTTTATTGTCGCGGCGCGCAAGGGCTCTGGGAACTCGATCCAGAGCTGGCAATCCGATGACACCTTGTGCGGCCCGCCTGTGAGGGAGCCGAGAGGATGAAGGTGAAGCCATGACTGACGCGCTCGCCCCCCGGTTGCGGGAACTCGCGGAATGTCAGAACACGGTCGAGAATTGCCGGTGATTTCCGCTCCGTTTCCGTGGTTCGGCGGCAAGCGCAAAGTCGCCGCGGAGGTATGGGCACGTTTCGGCGCTGTGGACAACTACGTTGAGCCGTTCTTCGGTTCAGGCGCGGTTCTACTCGGTCGTCCTGACCCTGATGGCAACGAAACCATCAACGACCTTGATGGCTACGTGGCGAACTTCTGGCGGGCGGTGAAGCACGCGCCGGATGCGACGGCGGACTGGGCCGACAATCCGGTGAACGAGAACGACTTGCATGCGCGGCACGTCTGGCTACTCCAGCAGCGCGAGGACTTGCGGGCGCGGCTGGAAGGCGATCCAGACTGGCACGATCCGAAGATTGCCGGCTGGTGGGTGTGGGGGATCGCCTGTTGGATCGGTTCCGGGTTCTGCTCTGGGAACGGGGCGTGGTGGGTGGACGACAACCGGCAGCTCGTGCATCTGGGGGACAACGGGCGGGGCGTGAACCGGAAGCGCGTGCATCTGGGGAACAACGGGCAGGGCGACGAACCGGCAGCGCGTCTCGGCGCATGGTTCGCGGCACTTTCGGATCGGCTAAAGCGCGTCCGGGTGTGCTCTGGTGACTGGTCCCGCGTCTGTGGCCCATCGGTGACGTTCAAGCACGGCCTCACGGGCGTGTTTCTCGATCCGCCCTACGCGGACACTGCCGAGCGTCAATCGGACCTCTACCGCGAAGACAGTGAGGACGTGGCGCACGCGGCACGCGAGTGGGCGATCGCGAACGGCGAGAATCCACTTCTGAGAATCGCGCTCTGTGGCTACGAAGGGGAACACGAGATGTCGGACTCGTGGGACGTGTTCCGGTGGTCGGCCGGTGCCGGATTCGGCGGGCAAGCAGTTGAGCGCACGGAGAACGGCAAGCGCGAACGGGTGTGGTTTTCTCCGAACTGCCTGACGCGCGCACAGCCTGACCTATTCGATATGCCCTGCGAGGTCGGCCATGACTGACGCGCTCGCCCCTAACAAGTTTGGCGTGACTGTCATTTGCACCGTTTGTGGACGAACGAAAGGCCCAATGGGGCGCTCTTATCCGATGGAGATGAGCCTCTGCAACGTGACGTGTGACGGGTATCCGCTTCCGCCCTACGTCGGTTCCTTGTGGCCGCA
>ERZ1292629.3626-Hain-H43-01um-R1-3626-length-11821-cov-26_pt1 | contig 11821 bp, 20 predicted proteins | sample MGYA00564399_ERZ1292629 | MGnify/ENA primary metagenome ERZ1292629 (study PRJEB36523, sample SAMEA6512636) | groundwater metagenome | collected 2019-01-08 | study: AquaDiva: Metagenomics assemblies of 32 groundwater samples | reverse complement strand
TCATCTTTATTATTTAAATTAATTATTTTTTTTATTTTTTGTTTTATAGTTTTAGGATTACAAGTTATATCAAAAAATGCATATGCCGAATTTTCAAAAACTTCATTTAATGTTTTGCCATAAGCTTCAAATGCTATATCTGCAATTGCAACATTTTCTAAATACTTAAATTTCATAGCATTGCTCTTAGTTCTTCTGGAATTTTCCATGGTGGATCAAATACAACTTCAACATTAACTTCTTTTACCTCTTTTAAATACATTTTAATCTTAGATTTAATATCATTTATTAATTCATCCCCATAAGGGCAAAACATACTTGTTAATGTCATTCTTATATTCACTATATCATTACTTATACCAACATCATAGATTAATCCTAATGTATAAACATCCATTCTTATTTCAGGGTCATAACATTCTTCTAAAACTTTTATAACTTGTTCTTTTGTTATCATACTAACCCTTAACATTTCCAATTGGGGAAAGTCCAACTACAGGTTTTGAAATTCCTGCAAGCTCAACAGATTTAATAACTTCATTAATATCTTTATAAGCTATGCCTGCTTCTTCTGCTAAACCAGACATTGAAACGCTTCTTACATAAATTCCTTTTTTAGCCATATCATGTAATAATTTTTCTCCTCTTATCTCATGTTTTGCCTTAGTCCTTGACATTGTTCTACCCGAACCATGGCAAGTTGTTCCAAAGGTATCGTCCATTGCTTTTTGAGTCCCAACTAATAAAAATGAACCGGTCTCCATACTCCCACCAATAATTACTGGTTGCCCAATATCTTTATACAATTTAGTTAGTTCTTCATGCTGCGGTGGAAATGCCCTTGTAGCCCCTTTTCTATGCACAATTAATTTTTTCTTTTTGCCATCAACTTTATGTTCTTCGATTTTTGCGACATTATGGGCAACATCATAAATTAAGTTCATCTCAAGTTCTTCTGCACTTTTTTTAAAAACTTTTGAAAAACCCTCTCTTATTCTATGTAAAATAACTTGTCTATTTGCAAAAGCCATATTAGCTGCACAGGCCATTGCTTTGTAATAATCCTGCCCTTCATTTGTATTAAATGGTGCACATGATAATTCTCTATCTCTTATTTTTATATTATATTTTGGCATAATTTTATCAAATTTTTGCAAATAATCTGTTGCAATTTGATGTCCAAAACCACGAGAACCACAATGAACCATTATAACAATTTGCTCTGGAAATATTCCAAACTTTTTAGCTAGTTCTTTATCAATTATATTATGTTCATCTACTTTTTGTATTTCTAAATAATGATTTCCACTTCCTAAAGTTCCAATTTGGTTTATACCACGTGAAATTGCTTTCTCGCTTACTTTATTTGAATCAGCCCATTCTATCTTACCATAACCCTCTGTTCTTTCTAAATCAGAATGCCAACCATAACCATTTTCAATACACCATTTACTCCCTTGCTCAACAACATCTTTAAATTCTTGTTTATTAACCTGAACAAATCCTTTTGCTCCAACCCCAGCAGGAACAATTTTAAATAAAGTGTCAACTAATTCTTTTAGTTTAGGTTGAACTTCTTTAAATGTTAAATTTGTGGTAAGTAAGCGCATTCCGCAATTTATATCAAACCCTATTCCACCAGGTGAAATTACTCCATTTTCTTCAGGATCAAATGCAGCTAAACCGCCGACTGGGAACCCATAGCCCCAATGACCATCAGGCATACAATAAGAATAATTAACTATACCAGGTAAACAAGCAACATTTGTAACTTGATCAAAAACACCTTTATCCATTTGATTAAGCAATTTTTCAGTTGCTATAATCCTTGCTGGAACGTTCATTCCTTCTTTATATGAAGTTGGAATTTCCCAAGTTACATCATTTATTTTTTTAATTTCTTTTGGTACTTCCATATTATTATTAAATTAAGATTGTTTTAAAAGGTTTTTCTATTTTACTTAGCAATAATACCAAAAACTTTAATAACATCTTTATTTTCTTAAGTTTAATATGAAATTGAAATTTATGGATTTCATTAATGGTATATTTAAAGCTATTTTTAAAAGAAAAAAATTAATTAGATTAGGTGTTTACGGTCCTGTTAATGTTGGCAAGACAACTTTAGCTAATAGAATTTGTAAAGACTGGATTGGAGAGGAGTTGGGAACTGTTTCTAAAATACCACATGAAACTAGAGAGATCCAAGTTAAAGAGAAGGTTAAAATTAGAAGCAATTCAAAAGAGCTTGATTTTAATATTATTGATACCCCGGGAATAGTTACAAAGATAGATTATGAAGATTTTATGAAATTTAAATTAAGTGAAAAAGAATCTAAACAAAGAGCAAAAGAAGCAACTAAAGGAGTTATAGAAGCAATTAAATGGCTCGAAAATGTTGATGCTGTCTTGGTTGTTCTCGATTCAACTGAAAATCCTTATAATCAAGTTAATATAACTATAATTGGAAATTTAGCAGCCAGAAATATTCCTGTTTTGATTGTTGCAAATAAAATAGATTTAAGAAAAGCAAAAATAAAAAGAGTGCAAAATGCATTCCCGCAATATAGAACAGTTGGAATATCCGCTGAAAAAGGAAAAAACATGGAGGATTTTTATGAGGCTCTATTTGAGCTAATAAAATAAAATGTTAACACTACAATTCGTACCATATACAGAGATTAAAGATCTAAGTTCTATTGGAAGAATTCGTAAATTACTTAACCTAGCAAAAGAAAATAAAATTGTTTTACTTGAGGGGAGATTAAGTAAAGAAGAAGAAGCTGAATTAATTAAAACAACAATGGAAGAAATTAATGCTACTTTTAGAGGTATTGAATTAGCTGTTATAAATCCAAATGAAAACGAGCAAGATGTTTTTACTAGATTTAAAGCAACTTTAGCTAGCACTTTATTAGGGAATAAGCAAGGATTCACAATCGTTGGACCAGCCACTATAATTAAAAGCATTAAACGTGATCCTAATAAATTACAATTATTAATGAAGGATGCTGGTTCAAAATCAAGAAGAAGTAAAAAAAGAAGAAGGTAAAATATGTCTCACCAGTGTGTTAAATGCGGTAAAATATATGAAGAAGCTTCTAATGAATTACTAAAAGGTTGTGGTCAATGCGGTGGAAAGTTTTTCTTTTTTGTTAGAAAAGAAACATTAGAGAAAGTAAAGCAATTAACCGTTGATCTAACACCAAAGGATAGAAAAGAAATAGAACAAGATATTCGCGAACTTATAGATTATGAAGATTTGGATAAACCAGTTATATTAGATATCGAAAGTATTAGGATATTAAAACCAGGGCAATATGAAATTGATTTGGTTGATTTATTCAGAGGAAAGCCAGTAATTTATAAATTAGAAGAAGGAAAATATGTTATTGATTTAGCTTCTACATTTCAAGCAAAAGAAAAAGGTTGAGATGGGATACGAGCTTGAAGCAATGTTAGAGAAAAGTAAAAATGGGGGACTAACAGGAGGAGAGTTAGAAAAAACGTTTAATTTAATATTAAATGCTCCTTATGCTGGCAAGGGATGTGAAGCTACTAGTTCATGTAATGAAGAGGCAATTGAAATCGATGGAAGATATAGATGTAAAATGCATTCTTTTTATGGATTTATTAAAAATAATCTAAAATAAAGGTTCTCCTTCATCTTCATAAGGATCTTCTATAAGTTCATCATCCTCAAAAATTTTATACATTTTTACCTCTTTTTATTTTAAAATAATTAATTATTATTTAAAGATTTCTATATTTTTTTAGTTAGGTTTATAAATAGTTAGAGTTTTTGCAGTGTAATGACAGAATTAATAGCATGTTTATCAACTGGAAAAGGAACCTGGGGCCATGTTTCTAGATTAATGCAAGATGCCAAATGGAGTAAAATATTTCTAATAACTAATGAGTATGGAAAAGAAAATTTCTCAAAGGATGATAGAACAGAGCTAATTGCAATAAATTTAAGCCAAGGAATTAAAGAATTAAGGGATGAAATTTATAATAATTTAAAGGGAAAGATTAAAGGTACAGAGGTTGCAATAAATATAATTTCTGGTATGGGAAGGGAGCATATGGCTTTAATCTCTGCTTTACTTAAGATCGGGGTTGGATTTAGGTTAGTTGCTTTGACAAAAGATGGTGTAGAAGAGATTTAGTAAAGCTTATATCTTTTTTAATTCTTACAATATCATGCAAAAAGATTTCTTACAAGGAGATGAAAGTATTTTTCTTAATGATATTGCTTTAGATTATAATTTTATTCCTAGTGTTTTGTTACATCGGGAAGGTCAACAAGCTTATATTGGTAATTGTATAAAATTGCTAGAACAAAATAAGAATGGGAGAAATTTATTTATTTTTGGTGATCCTGGAATAGGAAAAACATTAGCAACAAGGTATGTTTTAAAACAAGTTGAAGAAAATTCAGATGAAATAATGCCCGTTTATATAAATTGTTGGAAACATGATACTTCTTATAAAATTTTATTAGAAATTTGTAATTTAATTAATTATAAATTTATACAATACAAAGCAACCGACCAATTAATGAAAGATATTAAATCAATATTAAATAAAAGGTCTATTGTACTTTGCTTAGATGAAATTGATAAATTACAAGATTTTTCAATATTATATTATTTCTTAGAAGATATTTTTAAAAGAAGCTTAATTTTTATAACAAATGATAAAAATTGGATTAATATAATAGATGCAAGATTAAAATCAAGACTGTACGCAAATAATGTAGAATTTAAACCATACGACTATAATGAAATCCTAGATATATTAAAACAAAGAATAGAATATGCATTTGTTAAAAATGTTTTTGAAAAAAATTGTATAGAGGAGGTCGCTAAAAAAACTCATGAACTGAAAGATGTACGCGCAGGAATATTTTTATTAAAAGAATCCGGGGATATTGCTGAATCAAGATCGAGTAAAAAAATTACATTAGAAGATGTTAAAAGAGCGATTAATAAATTAGCAGAATTTAAAATTAAAAATGATTTAAATGAAGGGCAAAATAAAATTCTTGAATTGGTCAAAAGATATTCTGGTAAACCAATTAAGGATATTTATAATTATTACAATAAAGATATTAGTTATAGGACATTCAGACGTAGGTTAGAGGAATTAAAAGATGCTAAATTAATAACATTAGAGGAAAGAAGTATTGGTAAAATGGGAAAGGTTGCTTATGCTTATTATGGATTAAATAAAAAATTAGTTGAATTTTAATATATATTTTCTAAAATAACTGTTAGTTTCCAACTGTCCAAGTGACAACCGCACTGGTTTTATTTATAAATAAAAACATCTTACTATAACAAGAGGTGATGAAAATGAAAAAAGAAAATGATTGGTTAAGATATTCTAAAGCTGTAGAAGATGCTTTACATTTACAATTCGTTAAGATAATAGATAAAAATAGAGGTGATATTGATGAATAATTTCAGAGAAATTTTTAGTCAAACTATTTCGAGATTACCTGTAGAAGAATTTGAGAAAAGAACTTTTAATTTAAAAAGATTCTTGAAAAATGAACATCTATAATAAAAAATTGTTGAATGAATTGGTTGAAGATGATAAAATATCCATAGATGAAGAAGCATTTATGGAGGGTTATTTAGAGGCATTTCAAAAAAATTAATTTTTTCTATTATTTAAAAAAACAAAAATAATAAATCCCAGACTTTTAGGAAAGATAATTAATTTATAAAAAGAGAAGATAATCTATCTTCTCTTTTTTCTTCTAGAAGCTTTTTTTCTTCTTGCAGCCATTTAAATTCACCTCTTTTTCCCAAAAAGATTTATTGGAAAAATATTTTTTCTATATAATTTAATGTATAACTCATTTAAATACCTTTCTGTTTAAAAAAATTTTGAAAATTTTTAAAAATTATTTTTTCAACTTCTTCTTTTTCCAAATTTTTAATTTTTGAAATCATTTTAATTGTCTCGACGATAAAACTTGGTTCATTCATTTTATCTTTATATTGGCTTAAATAAGGTGCATCAGTTTCTGTTAAAATTTGATTTAAATTAAATTTTTTTACAATATTTTGGAAATGTTCTGATCTAACAATGCTACATGGGATTGAAAGCATCCAATTATTTCTCTCAATTTCTCTAACTAATTTAAAATTTCCTGTAAAACTATGAAATAATGCTTTCTTAAAGCCAAATTCTTTTAGAATATTAATGCATTCTTCTTCAGCTTTTCTCGAATGAATTATTAATGGTTTATCAATTTCTTGGGCTAATTCAATGATTTTTAAAAAAACTTCTTTTTGTTTTATTAATTCTTTATTATAGGATAGATCTAAACCAACTTCTCCTATTGCAATAATTTTATTCTTATTTTTTTTAATAAAATCCAAGGTTTTTTGAATTTCATCTTCTGTAGAATTAATAATATCATCTGGATAAAGACCTAAACTTGCTTCTACAATATCATATTTTCTGCTTAATTCAATAATTTTTTGATTATCTTTATGATTTATGCCATTACTTATTATGTTAACAACATTATTTTTCTTCGCATTCTCAATAATTTTATCTAATTTATCTTTAAAATATTCGTCTGTTAAATGCACATGTACATCAACTAGCATAATTAATGATTAAAGAATCATTTATTTAAGTTTAACTAAATAAAGTTATTATCCAATTAAAAAATTTTAATAAATAAGGCAATAAATTTATAATAATTAAAATTAAACAAAATATTGTCATGGCTTTAAATAATTTCATTGCTTTTTTATTATTAAAAAGGCTTAACATTGCAATATAAAACATTCTTCCACCATCTATAGGACCAATAGGTAATAAATTAAATAAACCAATTCCTAAACTTATTATCCAAATCCAAAAAAATAACATATTAAACCATTTTGTTAGGGGTAAAACAAACCCAGGAACAGATTCTCGGGTCTTTACATTATTTGTTACACTTATTCCAATATAATATTTATCCTCTTTCTTTATAGGTTTAACAATAAACTCGCCTTTATCTGTAATTATTTTTAAATCTTTTCCATTAGAATTTCTTATTAGGTCAACTAATTGTTTTGAATCAGTAATTTTTTGATTATCAATCTCTTTAATTATCAAACTTGGTTTTAGTTGTGCCAAATCTGCAGGACTATTTTCTTCTACATTAACTAAGGTAATCCCATCAGAAACAAACAGATTATTTTGTAAAGGCAAGAATATAAAATTAAAAAATAATAATATTATTATAGCAAACATAATATTTGAGAATGGGCCTGCAGATAGTATAGATAATTGTTGTTTCTTATTTTTTTTACTTAAAGCTTTTTCATCTGGCTCTACAAAAGCGGCTAATATCGGTCCTAAAAATGCGAAACCAGAACTTTTTATATTTAAATTATATAATCTTGCATAAATACCATGTGAGAATTCATGTATAGCAGCAACAATAAATATGGCAATAATCCAATGCCAAAAACTTAATGTTGGTAAACCTGGAATTGAGATTCCTGGCAAAACAGGTGCTAAAACAGGCTGTGATTCAGGAATAAAAATTAAACTATAAGTTCCTTTAATTAAAATATAAAAAATAAAAATCATTCCTAAGAAGCTAACAAGAATTCCTAAATACCCTAAAAAAGTTAAAAATTTTGGTGCAATTTTTGAATATTTGTCCATTAACTTAATTCCAATTTTAGTTTTATATAAGGCAAATACTTTATTCTGAATTTCAAATTTATCTTTATTTTTTAGATAGAATAAGAATAATAGTCCATAAAATATTATAGCAAAAATTAAATCAAAATTCATTTTTTTCTTATTACTCTAAAACTTTTACTCCCGCATTTTCTGCAAACAAGTTTTTTTTGAATAACCTTAATAGGCCTGCTTCTCATTTTTGTTTTACATCTTTTACAAACAAAGATATTATGAAATAATCTTGCGCTAGCTTCTGGAAATTTTACCATTTTATTTTACCTGTTTAATAATTTTTTGATCCATAATTATCCAATAAACCACTTGACTCCCTTCTTTTACTTGATCTTTTAATTCATCTGGAATTAAAATGTCAAATGTTTCATAGCTTTCCATATCCATAACATTTGCTTTATTTTCATGTATTGAAAGCACCTGGGCATCTCGTTTATCTACAATAGGTACATCAACTTTATCTGAACTTGGGTAAATTTTAATTCTTTTTTGATTATCAATTAATCCAATAGTTTCTATTCTACATTTCATACTCCCATGCTTACCTGTTTTACTTAAATCAATATTTTTCACAACACATGGAACATCATCAAAAATTACATAATTACCTGGTTTTAATGAACCGGCATTCGTTACTTTTTTATCCATTAAAGAAGATAGCTCCAAAATTATTTATAAACGTTTTGTTTTTATTTTTTCTTAAATTTTAATGGTATGTTTAATTTCATCTCAATTAATTCTTGCTGTTCTTTTAGCTCTTTAATTTCTTTAACCAAATCTTGCAATAATCTCTCTATGTACTTAATTCTTTGATCTAGATTAAATGTTTGTTTATAAATAGTAGCTAAGGCAACCCATAATTGGGCAGCTGCTTTATTTTTTGATAATTCATAAATTTCTTTATTACTTAAAGTAGATTTTATTAAAGCTTCTAAATAATTTTTAATTGTTGGGTCAACATTTTCATACCAAGCCATATTAATAATAAAACAAAAAGATTTATATAAATTTGTTTTAAATCAAGATTATGAAACTTAAGAAGGGCGATTTTATTGAAGTAGATTATGTTGGAAAAATTAAAGATGAGAATAAGATTTTTGACTTAACTAATGAAGAAATTGCAAAAAAAGAGAAGGTTTATCATAAAGACCATAATTATAAACCAATTATAATCTGTTTAGGTTTTAATGATATAATTAAGGGTTTAGATGAAGAATTAATTAACAAAGATCTAGGAAATTACAAAATTGAAATTAAAGCAGAGAAGGCTTTTGGCAAAAAAACTTATGATTTAATTAAATTAGTCCCAAGTTCTATATTTACAAAAGAAAATATAAGACCATTTCCAGGATTGCAAGTTAATATTGAAGGATTAATAGGAACTGTAAGAAGTGTTTCTGGGGGAAGAAGTTTAATTGATTTTAATCATCCTTTAGCTGGAAAAGATTTAATTTATGAAGTTGAAATAAAAAGAATTATCACAAATTTAGAGGAAAAATTAAAGTCATTATTAGAATTAAAACTTGGAAAAGAAATTGAATTTAGCATAATTAATGACAAAGCAGTAATAAAATTAGATTTAAAGAAAGAATTAAAAGAACGATTAATAAAGGAAATTAAAGATAAAATTCCAGAAATAAAAGAAATAGAGTTTGAAAAAACAACCACTAGAAAATAAATAAATTTAAATATTAGCACGTTTTTATTTAATAAAAGGTGAAAATATGGATTATACCATACAACAAAGTCAACAACAAAGAGCAAATCTATCTTTAAAGACTGCTGTGCAAAGGACTTCTAATATTGATGAAGAACTTGAACAATTACTTTCTAATCAAAAAGCTAAGATCAAGGTTATAGGTGCAGGTGGTGCTGGGAATAATACAATTAATAGAATGAGTGAAATTGGGATTACTGGAGCAGAGACAATTGCCCTTAACACAGATGCTCAAGATTTACTTTATACAAATGCACAGACTAAAATTCTAATTGGTAGAGAAGTTACTGGTGGTTTGGGTGCTGGAAGTATTCCTCAAGTAGGAGAAGAAGCTGCTAAAGAAAGCGAACAAGATATTAAACATGCTATTACAGGAGCAGATATGGTGTTTATTACAGGCGGTTTAGGTGGTGGAACAGGTACTGGAAGTATGCCTGTAATTGCTGATATTGCTAAAAAAATAGGTTGTCTAACAGTAGGGGTAGTTACCTTGCCTTTTAGCATGGAAGGCCAAAGAAGATATGAAAATGCATTAATTGGATTAGAGAAATTAGAAAATATTGTTGATACATTAATTGTAATTCCAAATGATAAATTACTTGAGTTAGCGCCAGACTTACCTTTACATACCGCTTTCAAAATAGCAGATGAAATTTTAACAAATGCTGTAAAGGGGATAGCTGAATTAGTTACAAAAGCGGGTTTAGTTAATTTGGACTTTGCAGATATCAAAACTGTCATGGGAAAAGGAGGCGTAGCAATGATTGGTGTTGGGGAGAGTGACACAGAAAATAGAGCAACAGAAGCTGTAGAGAAAGCATTAAACAATCCATTGTTAGATGTTGATATTACTGGTGCAAATGGTGCTTTGATTAATGTTATGGGTGGCCCTGATATGACTTTGGAAGAAGCAAGGAGGGTTGTTGAAACTGTTTCTGAAAAATTAGATGAAGACGCTCGTATAATATGGGGTGCCCAAATCTCAGAGGATATGGAAAAAGTAATTCGAGCGATGCTAATCGTTACTGGTGTTTCTAGCCCTCAAATTCTCGGTCCTAAAAGACAAAATATCAAGAAGAAAAAAGAAATTCAGAATGAATTGGGCATAGAGTTTATAGGTTAATTCTTGCTACAATTAGCAAACTTTATAAACATATTTTTAAAGCTTTTAAATATGCTTGAAGAAAATTTTCAAAAACCTACATTAAAGCAAAGAATAAAAAACTTTATAATAGAAAGCAATAGGGTTTTTAAATTAACTAAGAAGCCAAGCAATGAGGAATTTAAAACAATAGCAAAAGTAGCTGGGATAGGGACATTAGTGATAGGATTTATAGGTTTTTTAATACATCTAATCAGTCAATTAATAAAATGACAAAAATATTTGCATTAAGAACAACTGCGAATAGAGAAGAACAAGTACTAGAATTTGTTAGTTCTAACGCTAAAAAAAAGAACCTTAATGTTTATTCATTAGTAAGACCACATGGGATGAAGGGTTATATTTTTTTAGAAGCTGAAACAAAAGAAGATGCTGAAAATGCTTATCATGGTGTGCCTTATGCTCGTGGTCTATTACCAAGCCCAGTTGCTTATCAAGAGATAGAGCATATGTTAGAGCAAGCTAAAACTCAGTTCAACATGAAGAAAAATGATATTGTTGAAATTATTTCAGGACCATTTAAAAGAGAGAAAGCAAAAATCTCTAGAATTGATAAGCAAAAAGAAGAAGTTGTTGTTGAATTACTCGAGGCAGCTGTTCCAATTCCAATCACAGTTAAAATGGATTCAGTTAAAGTTATAAGAAGAGAGGGAGAAGAGGCTCCTGCAGAAGAAGATGAGTAAAGAAAAAATAGAATTAATGATTGAAGGTGGAAAAGCAACTCCAAATGCACAATTAGCTCAAAAAGCAGGCCCTTTGGGAATAAACATAACAAATATAATTAATTCAATTAATGACAAAACAACTCATTTTAAAGGTATGAAAATTCCAGTTAAGGTTATTGTTGATAACCAATCAAAAAATTTTGATATTGAAATAGGAAGTCCTCCTGTAAGTGAATTAATTAAGAAAGAAATTAATGTTGAGAAAGGCTCTAGCATGCCAGATAAAGAAAAAATAGGTAATTTAGCAATAGAGCAAGTTATTAAGATAGCTTTAATGAAAAAAGATAGCATGTTAGTTAAGACATTAAAAGCTGCTGTAAAAAATATTATTGGAAGCTGTAATTCTCTTGGTGTATTAGTTGAAGGAAAAAATGCTATTGAAATAAATAAAGAAATAAATTCTGGGTTATATGATAAAAAAATTAATTCTCAAGAAACAGAAGTAAGTAATGAAAAATTAGAGCAACTTAAAAAACAATTAGATGAGGTAAATAAAGA
>ERZ1292629.1420-Hain-H43-01um-R1-1420-length-23334-cov-45_pt2 | contig 11825 bp, 14 predicted proteins | sample MGYA00564399_ERZ1292629 | MGnify/ENA primary metagenome ERZ1292629 (study PRJEB36523, sample SAMEA6512636) | groundwater metagenome | collected 2019-01-08 | study: AquaDiva: Metagenomics assemblies of 32 groundwater samples | reverse complement strand
ATGATTAATTGGAAAACAGAAAAACGGAAAATAAATGTTTTAATTCCTTATGAGAAAAATCCGCGTAAAATCTCTGAAAAACAAATTGAAGATTTAAAAAAATCACTTCAAAAATTTAATCTTGCTGAAATTCCTGTTATTAACACAGATAATACTATTATTGCAGGACATCAGCGGCTTAAAATACTACAGTTATTAGGACGAGGTGAAGAAGAAATCGATGTTCGAATTCCTGACAAAAAACTTACTGAAAAAGAATTACAAGAATATAATATCCGCAGCAATAAAAACATAGCCGATTGGGATTTTGAAATATTAAATGAATTTTTTGATAAAGAAAATTTATTAGAATGGGGATTTTTGGAGAACGAGTTAGGGATAGAAATTAACGATATTGGTAAAGAATGGACTGATATGCCAGAATATAATTCTGAAGATATGACATCTTATAGAAGATTAATCGTTCATTTTTCAAATAAAGAAAATGTTGAAGCTTTTTTTGAATTAATAAATCAAAAATATACAGAAGAAACTAAGACTATATGGTTCCCGCCAGTTGTTGGAGACTCAAAAAAATATGAAGAATATAAGTAATTTACCGCAATTTCCTTTGTATATTCCTACTAAGGGTAGATATGAGTATATGATAACAAGCAAAGCATTAACTGTCATGGGAATAAATCATAGTCTAATTGTAGAACCGCAAGAAATTAAATTATACCAAAAATCAATAAATGAATTTAATATAAATGCAAAAATAATAGAATTAGATATGACATATAAAGAAAAATACGAGTTATGCGATAACTTAGGATTAACTAAATCAACTGGTTCTGGACCTGCAAGAAATTTTGCTTGGGACGATTCTATCAAAAAAGGACATAGTTATCATTGGATTATGGATGATAATATTAGAAATTTTATAAGAATAAATAATAATAAAAAAAGATATTGTAAAAATCCAGCTTTTTTTAAAATAATGGAAGATTTTATTTTAAGATATAATAATCTTTATATGGTTGGGCCTAATTACGATTTTTTTGTTCCTCAGAGATCTAAAAGAAATGCTTTAACATTAAACACTAAAATATATTCTTGCAATTTAATTAAAAATGACATTCCTTTTAGATGGCGTGGAAGATATAATGAAGATGTTATCTTAACTTTAGATATTTTAAAATCGGGGAATTGCACTGTTTTATTTAACGCTTTATTGCAACAAAAAATGGTAACACAATCTTTAAAAGGTGGAAATACAGATGAATTATATAAAGGAAATGAAAAAAAAATTGGTGAAAAATATTCTAAAAATGGAACTATAGATAAATCGCAAATGCTTGCTAATATTCATCCAGATATTGTGAAAGTAGTTTACAAATTTCACAGGATACATCATTCCGTTAATTATACTAAATTTAAGAAAAATAAATTAAAAAGAAAAATAAATTATACTCTTGAAAATAAAATAAATAATTATAATATGGAATTAGTAAAAAAGGAATAAATATGGGGTATGATACAAAAGAATTAAAAAAATTAGCAATTGAAGTTATTTTTAAAAATAAACTTGTGTTTATTGAAGATGTTGCCGTATTTATGGGTATTTCTAAGCCTACTTTCTATGAACACGGCCTTAACGAAGTTAACGAGATAAAAGATTTAATCAGAGAAAATAAAGTTAAAATGAAAAGTTCGCTTAGAGTTAAGTGGTATAAATCGGATAAACCAGTTCTACAATTAGCGTTATATAAATTGCTTGGAACGCTTGATGAAGTTCATCGGCTGAATGGAAGCAGGCAAGAAATTACGACTAAAGAAGAAATAAAAAGTATGACAAAAGAAGAATTACTTAATAAAATCGGACAGATAAAATTATTAATGGGCGAGAATAAAAAATCTAAAAAGAAAGAAAAAATAATATGTGGAAAAAAATAAAATATTTTTTAAAAATAAGAAAAAATGAAAATTATAATTTTAAACCTATTGAGTGGACAATAATAGATGAACAAAATAGAAATGATATGATAACAGAAATTAAAACATTTAAAAAATTAGGTGAAAGTTTTAATTATTTGGGAGTTGATTTTGTATTTAAAGATTACGACTATCCTGCTTCTAAGTATGATTTAATTAGTTATTTATATGGAATACATTGTGATTTTTATAATAAAATTACAGGACAGGTTGAAACACGATGGTTTAGTTTAAATGATATAAAAATTTTAAAAGAATATTTCAAATCTGAATTAAAAAATAAAAATATAGGAGATTTTTAAATGGGTGATACAATTAGATATATTTTCGGAAATTGGGGCATTTATTTTAAAGTTTTATTCCTGTGTATAACTATTGCTTGGCTGTTAAAACCTAAGATTATAATTAATTCTCACGAAAAAAATAAAGTTATAGATTAAAAATAAATTAAATAAAGGGAAAAATATGTCTGATTTATTCGAACAAAAAAAAATATTGGAAACAAATATTCAAAAATTTATCACTGAATTTGAATGTAATTATGATGATATAGAAGTGCAGAATATATTAATTAGTAGAGATATTTTAAATAGAAAAAAAATTTATATTAAATTAATAATTGAAATATGATTGACATAAAAACAATAGATTTAATCACTCAAGCTATTAAATTAAATAAAATTAGTTTATCCGAAGCTGAAAATATTATATCAAATATTTATTCCTTCGAACTTAACGAAAATATTCTAGCGTGGGGAAAATATTATTTCCCGGACAAATTTACTCTTCCTTTTTGTTATGAACTTCATAATTATTTTATCGATATCAAAGATGAGCAACAGACCGTAACTTATGCGCCTAGAGGTTATGCAAAAACAACAATTAAATGTTTTCTTATCCCTATTTATCTAGCTTTAAATTATCCAAACAAATATAAATTCTATTTTAATATTCAAGCAACTGCTACTATGGCATTGGCTGTCAATCGAGATATACAAGAAGAACTAGAAAATAACGAAAAGCTTATCAAAGATTATGGCTATCAAGTCGGAGAAAAATGGACAGAGAAAAAGTTTATACTCCGTAACGGCGTTATATTTGCGTGTGCAGGAGCAGGCGAGTCTATACGAGGGATACAAGAACAAAATAAACGTCCTGATTATATTATTATTGATGACTTATATTCGGAAGAGGATATTCACAATCCAAAGTTAATACAGAAAAAGAATAACTGGTTTTGGGCGACGGTTTATAAATGCGTATCTAAAGACAATAAATTTTGTATTCATATTCAAGGAACTGCGATTCATTCAATAGATTTAATTTCAAAATTAAAAGATAAAAACGGTTGGAAATATAAAAAATTTCAAGCGATTAAAGATTATGATAAAAAAGAGGTGCTTTGGAAAGAGGCTGATTCTTTTGATAAACTTGTTAAAGATAAAATCAGCATGGGAACTATTATCTTTAATCGAGAAATGCAGAATGAACCTCGAAGTGATGAAACATCTATTATTAAAGAGACGTGGATAAAATATTATGATATATTACCTCCGTTTGAAGAAGACTTAAAAAAGAGTATAAAAGAATATAATAAAAAAATTCCTGATGATGTTGAATATATTATTGGAATTACTGGCGCCTGCGACCCTTCTCTGGGACGTACAGAATTTTCTGATTTTACAGCAATTTCTTGTATTTTTATTTCTAATTTTGGAAATTATTATATTCATGAGATAATTAATAGCAGAAGCTCAATCAATGAACGTAAAGAAATTTTACAAAGATTACACAATAAATATAATTTTCATATATTTAAAATTGAAGCTATAGCTGGCTTTGGTGATTTTGCATATATGATGAAACATAACACTAATCTGCCGATTAAAGAAATAACGGCGGTTAAAGATAAAATTAGCAGGTTAGAAATGCAGGGAAATAAATTTGAAAACGGAAAAGTTTTATTAAATAAAAATATGAATGCAGAAGTTATGAGCGAGGCTATATATCAATTAATCAATAATGAGCCTGAACATGATGATATACGAGATAGCATTATTTTGGGATTGGAGGACAGTAAAAAAACTAATTTACATATAGGATTTATTTAATGCAAGAAAAGGATTTCAATTTTGTTATTGAAAAAATGAAAACACCTCCTCAATATGGTTATATAAAAATGATTTATGTTGAGGGGAAAATAATAGATGTTGAAATACAAGAACGGTTTAGATATAATGCCACCGAAAACCGAAAACCGGAAAGCAGATAATGCTTTCCTTTTTTTTTAGGTAAACATGAACATAAATTTTGATTTCAAAAATATCTTAAAATCAAAAGCAAGGAATTTTCTTGCTTCTAATTTTGATTTTGTAACTAAAGATCAATTAATTCCACAAAAAAAAGATAGTCCCTATGACTCGCCTCGCTGGGGTGACCTTAAAAAAACAACATCTAGTTTTGGCAATGATTCTCAAGAACTCCATGCCTATGATAAACTTGAGTGGATTTCTATTTGCGTTGATGCGTTAATGCGTGATGCTGGAGGCAGAGATTATATTTTTGTTAATCAGGCTGGGGAAGAAGTTGATTATACAAGAATTAATCCTGTTATTATAGAGCCGATACAAAGAGGTTATTACAACGATAATTTTAAAACACTTATCAAACGTGTAATAGGACATAGAGCCTTAACAGGAAATGGTTATTTGTTAAAATCTCAAAGCACGGCTTTTGCTCTTAAATATGATATGAACGATGCTTTTATTCCATTACAACCGCACTGTGTAAAACCTATAATAAGTAAGGATAAATTGCAATTATTAGGCTATACAATAAGATTAGAAGATGGAACAGAATTTACTACTCCACCAGAACAGATTATTCAATTCGCTCAAAATACTTTATATTGTTCGTTTATCGGAATTGGTAACGTAACTAAAATGAGATTAATGGCAGAAGGTGAGACAGAAGCCGCACTTTATATGAACGAATTTATGGAAAATAGAGCAACCCCTTCTATGGTTGTTACTAGCAATGAAGACTTTCAGCGGATAGAAGACTACGAACGCAAAATGGATTTGTTGTCTTCTAAATATCAAGGCAGAGCAAATACTGGTAAGATGATGTATCTTGCAGGCGGAGAAGGCGCTGATATTAAAGTTCAAGCACTAAGTTTATCTCAAAAAGATATGCAGTTTTTAGAGCAGAAAATTAATAATAGGCAGACCATAATTTCTATGTTCGGTTGTTCCGGAACTATTGTTGGAATTCCTGATGGAGCAAATAAAGCCATTGCAGATGTTCAAAAACTTAATTGGTATAATAATCTAAATAATATATTAATGGAAATAGAGAACGATTTTAATCAACAACATGTTAATTTAATTGATAAAAATATTTTTATTAAATTCAAAAAATATCCTACAGGAGATATTGAACAAATAAATTTTATGATAGATAATGCGATTATTAGTCCTAATAAAGCAAGCGAATTATTGGGCTATGATGCAGACCCTAAAGACATGGCAAGAGAAGCTTATTATCTTAAATCAAGCTTATATCCGCTTAATATGATTGGAGTTGTACAACAACAATCTTTACAAGAAGAAAATAATAATGAAGAAGATAAAGAAGAAGAAGAAGAAGAAGATAAAAGTTTAAAAAATTTAGATTGGAACGAAGAAAAAGAAGTAGATTTAACAGACCCAAAAAACGTCAATGCTATTATGGGAAAGTTTTTTGAAAATTCAACTATTGATAAAGCATTCCAAGGTCGTTATTTTAGACAAGCCTTAATATCAAGAAATAAAATAGAAGATAGATTTGCTTTTGAATTAGGTAAGTTTTTCAATGCACAAGGCGAGCGAGTATTAAAAGCTTTTAACGCCTTGTATGGAGAAAAAAAATCAGTAACCGATTTATATAATGTTGACCCGAAAGAAGCCATAAAGGCAATATTTAATTTTGATGAAGAAGATATTCTTTTTAAAAAAGAAATAGAACGTCTTGCTACTTCTGGAGTACAAAGAGGCGTTATTGACATCAATAATCTAACTAAATCAAATGTTAATCCTTCTATCTCTAATCCTTTTGTAAAATCCGCTATATCAAGAATTGTCAAAGATAAATTCGGCGGTAAGAATAAAGAAGGTAAAACAATTGATTTAAATGAAACAGCAATAAATGATTTATCTAAAATAATTAAAAAAGGCGTAGACGAAAGTTTAAATATAAATGAAATAACTAATCTTATTTCTAATAAATTCCAACAGTATGAAGGATATAGGGCAAGACGTATTGCAAGAACAGAATCAAGAGTAGCATGGGACAACGGAGCGCTTGTTGGTTATCAAGAACTTGGTGTTACTACAGTTGACGTTGTTGGATGCACTAGCTTAGAACCTGACTCTGATTGTGGAAAAAAGGGAGTGCCAATTATGCAGAGTTTTAGCTTAGTATTTCACCCAAATCACTTGGGAGATTTTGTCCCGTCTAGGGAGATGTAAATTGACAACACCGTTGTGTTAGCGTAAAAGATACTTATAAAAATTAATTGATATTATAAAAATAATATGTTACTGTAAAATTAATAAAATAAATAGCTAACGGAAAATCCGAGCTGATTCTCAATCGAGAGTCAGCTCTTTTTTTTTGTAGAAAGGCTAACATGGATAAAAAAGTCTTAATAATCGAAGATATGAAAACGGAGTCTGAAAATGGTAAAACTTATATTACTGGTTATGCGAATACTAAGGACAAGGAAGACCGTTATGGTGATATTCCTAAAGGCGATAACATCTATGATATTAAGATGTACAAAAAAAATCCGATAGTTTTTGTTGACCACCAAAACAGCGCAGGTATGATTGCTGGAAATATGGTTAGTATAAAAGAAGACGAAAAAGGATTGGCATTTAAATTGCTTCTTAGGAATATGGAAGACGTTCACAATCCCATAGTTAAGGATGCAATTAGCGCATATAAAACAGGCTTTGGTTCTGCTTTAAGTATTGGCGGACAATGGACTTATGGAGATAAAAATAATCCTAAAGTATTAACTAAAGCAGTTATTCATGAAATTAGTATTGTTGGAGTTGGCGCAGACGGATTCGCATTGACGGATATTCCCAAACCTAAGTCTTTTCAAGATGATAAAATTTTCGAAGGGTTAGACCTAGAGAAAATTAATCCGCTTATTAAGAAATACGGAAAAGAAAAAATAACTGAAATAATCAAATGTATAAAGGAAATAAAAAATGAAAATATTAAAGGATAAAATTAGGGCTCTTATTGCAGAGGGTAAACTTGCAGAAGATATTATTGCAACTGTTATTGAACATGATGAAGCAAAAAAATTAAGTCAAGAGGAATTGGTTGATATGATTTTAGATGCTCAAAAAGCAGAAGGAATTAAACAAGCTCTTAAAGCAGACCAAAAGAAAAAAGATGATGAAGTTATTACTAAGAAAAAAGCATCTGAATTTGATGAACAAGTTAAAACCGCAGTTGATGAAAGTTTAAAAAAAATCGGAGCGCCTTTATTTGGACAATTTTCTAAACCAAAAGAATTAAAAATATTCAACCCAAGAACAGGTAAAATTGAAGAAATTAAATCAGAAGTTTCAGAAGCATACGGTGCTTTAAATGCAATGTTACATTGTATTATGAACAATGATTTAAAATCTGCAACATCTATTTCTAATGAAATTGACCAAGATAATAAATCTTATTTAAACGATATGAATACAAAACAATTTGAATTATTAAATAAATATGGTATTAAAGCTGCAAATGATTCTTCTCGTTCTGATAATGATGCTAGAGGTGCTTATGCTGTTCCAACAGAAGTTGACATGATTATTTCTCAATTATTATATCAAAAATCTACTATGTTAACTGCTATGAATACCGATAACATTATTTTCAATGACAAAATTTATCCATTAATGTATGGAATTACAATAAATGATATTGCAAATCAAAATACAGCCATAACAGAAAGCCAAGAAACATTTACAAATCCGACCATTAATATGGAAAGAGCAGGCGCTTATACAAATATTTCTAATACATTTTTAAGACAAAAAGGAGCTGACTTAGTTAATGCTTTTGTTGGTGCTTATGGCGCAGCATTTGCTACATTTTTAGATAATAGATTAGCAATCGGTAACGTAACAACATCTGCTCATCTAGTTGACGGTATAACTTTTGATGCAAATACTAATTTACCTTCTGTTGTTACTTATGCTTCTGCTGATGCTTTAACTTTATCAAACGTCAAAAATACAATATCCGAAAATGCAAGCGGTGAAATTATATTCATTGCAAATAGAAAAGTGACAGATAAATTCGGAATGATTGAAAATGGTGCTGGAAATTTATTATTTCCTCAATATATTAATAACGGAACATTTAGGCCTTTCGGTATTCAATGGATAACAAATCCAAAAATTACTAGCGTTCTTAATATTGGTGCAGATGCCGCTACTGGAGGGACAGATGATTTGTTACTTTGTATAGCAAAAGATTATTGTATAGCAGGAGTATCTGGAACAACAAGAATTGATTTTTCTGAACATTGGAGATTTTCAGATGATGTAACTACAATTAGAGGAATAAAATCTTATGGTGCAAAAGTTTTATCTTCTACTTCTACTGGTGGAATTGTTGCAGTTGCTCAAGAACTAACTAACTAATTAATATTATTAATCAATGGAGCAGTAATTATTACTGCTCCAATATTAAGAGGTAATTTATGATTATAGAAATTTTAGATTCTAAAGGGATAATGATTGTTAGAGACCTACACGGAAGAGAATTATTATCCAAAGGCACTGTATTAAGGGGAAAAGAAGTAGAATGGATTTTTACGAGAGAAGAAGCAATGGAAAAATTAATTGAAAATAAAAGAATTAAAATTATTGATAATAATAATCCTCCATTTATTTCTCGTGCTGAATTAAATGCTGCAATAGAAATAAAAGAAAAAAAAACTGCCGAAAGAAAAGCAGAAACGGCAAGAAAACAAGCAGAGGCTGCGGATAAATTAGCAAAAGAAACAAAAGAAATTTTAGATAATTTAAGTCCAAAAAATAAAAAATTAAATGTAGAAAATAAAAAGGAGAAATAAAAAAATGAAAAAATTAATATTATTTATATTATGTTTTGCTTTTATATTTTCTGCTTCTATTCTTAAAGCAGAAAATACGACATCGACAGGTTATGGCAAAGATGATTTTGTTAGAACTGTTGTTAACGGAGATTTAACTAAACAAGAAATTTCAGATGATTTTACTTTTGATTCAGATGCGGATTTAATTAATCAAATTTATAAAATTAACAGCACTCAGTCTGTAACTACCGCGTCTGGTAATACTGCCGCAAATGTTGATAAAGGATATTATTCTGGTTCTATTGGAGGTAATTCTGAAATAGCTGGTAGTGCAGTTTTTATAAAAAATACAGCTACACAAGCAGGCGGCTCTAAATCTGCAATTCAAACTTTACATGTTCATTCAGAGACTACTACAAAAGTAGATAGAGGGATTGCAATGTTTGGTTCTACTGGAGACGGACCAACAACAAACTTTTATTTGTCTACTGGTGATAATACTGAATTGATAAGAATAGTTGCTGGAACAGAAGGCGGATTTGTAGCATCTTCTCTTAAAGACTCAGGTGAAACAAATATAGCTTGTGATGCTTATTTTGTTGTTGTTAATGAGTCTACAGGCGTAACTTATTATATACCTATGTATAACACCTTAAACTAAGGAATATAATATGAAAATAATATTATCTTTTATTTTTATTATATTATTTTCAATTAATTTATTTGCTTCTGGACCTCAAGGATTGCAAACAGGAACACCTTCAAGCGTTACTGTTGGTGCAACAAGCACATTAGTTTTATCTGCTGATATATATAGAGAAGAAATATTATTAATTAATGATTCAAACGAAGTTATATATATATCTTATGGTGGAACATCAGCTGAGATGAATAAAGGCATAAGATTAAATGCAAATGGTGGTTCTGCTACATGGGAATATTCTGTTATTCCACATAAAGCAATATATGCAATTTGCACTAGCGGTAACAAAAATTTATGTGTTCAAATAGGACAATAAGGGGGCGATATGAAGAAAATATTATTAATACTAATATTATTTTTTTATATTTGCCCTTTTGTTTTTTCTGCAAGAATTAATAATCCAGCAGTAATTGAAGATGACGGACATAATCACACAGGAACAACTCTATCAGCAATAGATATATCTAGTGATACAAACCTTGCCGTATCAGCCCCAATCACGCTAACAGATGACACTATAGGTATAACTCAATCAGGAATAGACCATGGTTCTATAGGCGGACTTGCTGATGACGACCATACGCAATATATTCTTACAAACGGAACAAGGGCATTTACAGGGATTCAATCTTTTGGGGATTTTAATATAACTAATGCAGGCGATATAGCTGTAGATAGTATTTCCTCAGATGCAGGAACAAGTATTAATATAACACTTGGGATAGACGCTGGGGATGACCTATTAATAGATACAAATACATTAGTTGTTGAGGGTGATACTAATAGGGTAGGTATTGGAACTGCTACTCCTCAAAATCCATTGCATGTTGCAGGGACAGGCGGAGATTATACTTCTCTTGCTGACGGTTTTCATATGGGAACTGATTCTGTTGGCAATGCTCATCTGGAGATAGTAGACAATGGCGGAACTCCATATATGGATTTTATAAATGACAACGTTTCAGATTATGACGCAAGAATAATTTTAATGTCGGATGATTTACTTGCAATAGATAGCGCAGTCGTATCTCATTCAGATTTAAATATAACTAATGTCGGCGATATAGCTCTGGATAGCATTTCAGGCGACGCCAATGCGATAACTATAGGGGATGGTATAGATACAATAACTATTAATCCAACAACAACAACAGCCTTTTCGGATAAAACTATAACTGATGTAGGAGATATAGCTCTGGATAGTATTTCAGGAGACGCTAATGCTATAACAATAGGTGATGGCGCAGATACAGTAGCAGTTAATTCATCTGATTGGGATATAGACGCAACAGGTATAACAACAGGTCTTGGTAATATAACTTCTGATGGAGTAATAAATCTATCTGATACAACAAAATATTATGCGATAAATAATATAAAAATGTTATCAACTTATGGAACAAATAATGATTTTGTTGGTAATTCAGGAAATTTTACACTAACTACTGCTAATAATAATGCAGCCATAGGAGCATCCGCATTAGATTCTTTAACACTTGGATTTAATAATATGGCTATTGGGGCATCTGCGCTTACGACATGCACAGAAGGCAATTATAATTTAGGTATAGGAGTAACAGCATTAAAATTTTTAACTACAGGGGATAATAATATAGGTATTGGGAACTATGCAGGAGGCACAGTTTCAACAGGTGATAATAATACTTTAGTAGGTTACAATGCTGGTTCTGGCATAACTATTGAAACAACAAATACGATAATAGGAGCAAGTGCAGCAAGCGGAATAGATTTGGGTAATGGCAATGTAATTATAGGATATTTAGCAGGGGCTGCTGCAGGATTTGTAGATGTAAGCAATAAGTTAATAATTGATAATGCCAATGATACAGTGCCATTTTTATATGGAGATTTTGCAGCGGCAACATTAGATTTAGAAGGCGCTTTTTATGCAAATAGCGGAGATTTTAACGATGGCAATATAACAAACGTAGGGAGTATCTCTTTAGACAGTATTTCAGGCGACGCTAATGCGATAACAATAGGTGACGGAGCAGATACTGTAACTATAAATCC
>ERZ1292629.382-Hain-H43-01um-R1-382-length-46990-cov-27_pt2 | contig 11829 bp, 9 predicted proteins | sample MGYA00564399_ERZ1292629 | MGnify/ENA primary metagenome ERZ1292629 (study PRJEB36523, sample SAMEA6512636) | groundwater metagenome | collected 2019-01-08 | study: AquaDiva: Metagenomics assemblies of 32 groundwater samples | reverse complement strand
ACGGCAATGTCGCCTTTGACTTCTTTCATATCAGTTTTCAGAACGGAGACATCAGTTTTCAAAATAGAGACATCTTCTTTAACATTACTCATATCCAACATTAACCCGCCAATCATCTCGGTATGTGAATCAAGTTTGGCAGAGTGTTCGTCAAGCTTATTATTGACGTTGATAAATTGTTCGGCAACGCCGCCTACTCTTTTCTGAAATTCTTCACTAAGGGCGCCCATATAGCGTTTGGTATCGTTATGGTAAGTTCTCAACAGAAGTCTAGATTCTGGTGAGAGTCCACTTTTGATTCTTTTAATTTTCTTTTCTTTCATAATATTCAGTATAACATGACTAAAAACTAACCTTTACCGGTTCTTTGGCCGCCTGTTGGTCGGCTTCCAATTCAAAGAATTCCATCGCCGAGAATTTGAAGAGATTGGCGATAACATTGCCGGGGAAAACTTGAGTGGCGGTATTGAGGTCGCGGACATTGCCGTTGTAGAAACGACGCGCCGCTTGAATTTTGTTTTCGGTGTCGGAAAGTTCGGTTTGCAACGCTAAAAAATTTTGATTGGCTTTGAGTTCCGGATAGGCCTCGGCAATCGCAAACACTGATTTCAAAGCGCCCGCTAAATTATTTTCCGCCGCCGATTTGTCGGCTAAACTGCCCGCGCCCATCGCCGCCGCCCGCGCCCGCGTAACTTTTTCAAAAGCCGTTTGTTCATGCGCCGCGTAACCCTTGACCGTATTGACTAAATTGGGAATCAAATCATAACGGCGCTTGAGCTGGACTTCAATATCCGCCCAGGCCTCTTTAGAGCGATTGATTAAAGCAACGAAATGATTGTAAGCGGCGATTGCCCAAATCACCAAAACCGCCATTAAGCCAAGAATGATATAAATAGTAGTCATAAATTTTTATTAGCTTTTAATACGAAATAAAGTATAGCATATTATTAAAATAATTTGTTGTTAAAATGATATACTAAACCAATGAATAAGTTTGTCCATCTACATGTCCACAGTCATTATTCTTTGCTTCAAGCGTTGCCGAAAATTCCTGACTTGATTGCCGCCGCCAAAAAAAATGAAATGCCGACGCTGGCTTTGACTGACAACGGCAATCTTTATGGCGCCATTGAATTTTACAAGGCCTGTCAGAAAGAAAACATCAAGCCGATTATCGGCGTTGACGCTTATGTCGCGACGCGCACCCGTTTTGACAAACAGGCCGGCGTGGATAATCGGCGGGCGCGTCTGGTGCTGTTCGCTAAAAATCTCGTTGGTTATAAAAATCTAATTAAGCTTATCACCTATTCCCATTTGGAAGGTTTTTATTATAAACCGAGAATTGACCATGAGCTTTTGGAAAAATATCACGAAGGACTGGTGGCGCTTTTGCCGTCTTTTTCCAGCGAAGTATCATTGGCTTTGAAAAATCGCGATAAAGAAAAAGCCGAAGCGATAGTGCAGTGGTATAAAAAAATATTTGGCGAAGATTGCTATGTGGAAATCACTCATCACCCGGAAATTGAAAATCATCAAGAGTTGATGAAAGAAGTTGTCGCTTTGGGTAAAAAAATTGGTCTGCCGCTTGCCGCCGCTCATGATATTTATTACATCTCACCCGATGATAAAAAAGCCCGCGAGACTTTATTGTCGGTCCAGAATGGCGGCGACGGAGCAGACCGGCAAGCTTTCGGCGGCGATGGCGATTTTTCATTTATTTCGGCAGAACAAATGGCAAAATATTTTACCGACTGGCCGGAAGCAGTCGCTGGCACGAAAGCGATTGTTGAAAAATGTAATTTGGAAATTCCCTTGGGCCAATGGGTCTTTCCTGAATTTAAATTACCCAATGGCGAACTGCCGGACGAAGCTTTACAAAAAATCGTAGCGGCTGGTTTTGAAAAGCGCGGCATCGTAAAAACTGCCGAATTAAAAGAGCGAGTTGAATACGAGCTCAAAGTTATCAAGGATAAGGGTTACGCGTCATATTTTTTGGTAGTCAGCGACTTATTGCGTTTCGCTCACGAAAATAAAATCCTGACCACTATCCGAGGTTCGGTCGCCGGTTCATTGGTCACTTATCTGGCCGGCATTACCAATGTAAATCCAATAGAATACAAATTACCGTTTGAAAGATTTTTGAATCCCGAACGACCAAGCGCCCCTGATATTGATATGGACTTCGCCGACAATCGCCGCGATGAAATGATTGCTTACGCCAAGCAAAAATACGGCGCTGACAAAGTCGCCCAAATTGGCACCTTTGGCACAATGCTCGCGCGTGGCGCGGTCCGTGATGTCGCCAGAGCGCTTGGTTTTGAATACGCAGTTGGTGATAAAATTTCCAAAATGATTCCACTTGGTTCGCAGGGTTTTCCAATGACTTTGGTTCGGGCATTGGAAATGGTGGTGGAACTGAAAGCCCTTTACAAAAACGATAAAGACGCGCGGGAAATTATTGACTTGGCGAAAAAAATTGAAGGTTGCGCCCGACACATTTCCGTCCACGCCGCCGGCGTGGTCATCGCGCCGCAACCGTTGATTGAATACACACCGCTTCAATACGACCCTAAGGGCGAAGGCAAGATTATTACTCAATACGATATGTACGCGGTAGAAGAAGCCGGTTTGTTGAAATTTGATTTTCTCGGCATCAAAAATTTGTCCATTCTTGCCGACGCCACCGAGCGGGTGGAAAAATTGGAAGGCAAAAAAATAGACATTGAAAACATTCCCCTGGACGACAAAAAAACTTTTGAGATGTTGGCCAGAGGCGAGACCGCCGGTTTATTTCAGTTAAACGGCGATGCCATGACTAAATTTCTGATTGACCTCAAACCAACCAATATCAATGATATCAATGTGATGGTAGCGCTGTTTCGACCAGGACCAATGAAAAATATTCCCGAATATATTGCCCGCAAACACAAACAAAGGCCAGTGGTTTATCTGCACCCAAAGATGGAAAAATATTTGAAAGAATCCTACGGTATTTTGGTTTATCAGGAAGATGTCATGTTCACCGCTTTGGAACTGGCTGGTTACACTTGGAAAACGGTAGATAAATTGCGCAAAGCCATTGGCAAAAAAATTCCTAAAGAAATGGCGGAACAACACGAAATTTTCGTGGCCGGTTGTCAAAAACATTCGGCTATCAGTAAAGACAAAGCAGAAAAAATTTGGGATTTGTTTGAACCGTTTCAAGGTTACGGTTTCAATAAAGCTCACGCCGCCAGTTATGGCAAAGTTGCTTATCAAACCGCTTACTTAAAAGCTAATTTTCCAGCGATTTATATGTCGGCCGTTCTGACGGCCGATTCCGGCGATGTGGAAAAAATCGGCGAGACGATTGCTGAATGTAAAAGAATGAGCATACCGGTTTTACCGCCTTCGGTCAATGAAAGTTTCAGCCAATTTACGGTGGTGAAGGGAGACGAGGATTACAAAATTCGTTTTGGTTTGGTAACAATTAAAAATTTCGGGCAGGGCGTGTCCACGGCGATTATTGAGGAACGCAAGCGCGCCGGCCGGTTCAAATCACTTGGCGATTTCCTGAAGCGAGTGCAAGACAAAAATTTGAATAAAAAATCGCTGGAAGCGCTAGTCAAAGCCGGCGCGCTGGATGAATTCGGTGAACGCGGCGCGATGCTCGCCAACACTGAAAATTTGCTGGCATATAATCGCGAGTGTTCACAAACACCCGCCAGTCAGGACTCGCTTTTCGGCGCCTTTCAGGACGCCGTTGTCCCCGACTTGCGTTTAGAACCCACCTCGCCAATTGCCGAAACCGAAAAATTAGCTTGGGAAAAAGAACTGCTGGGTCTTTACATTTCCGGCCACCCTTTAGATAAGTATCGGGAAAAATTGGAAAAACGAGAGGTCAATATTCGGCGAGTCAAAGAAGAATTGCGGGAAGGTATGGAAGCAGTCATCGCCGGCATTATAGAAGAAGCTCGGGCAATTATTACCAAAGATAATAATCAAATGATGTTCGCCCGTCTGGCCGATTTTTCTGGCTCAATTGAGGTGGTAATTTTCCCGCGCATTTTCAACGACTACAAAAAAATCCTGGCGGTGGACAAATTGCTCGCCATCAAAGGCCGCATCTCCAACCGCAATGGTGTTATTTCCCTGATTGCGGAAAAGATTAAAGAATTAAATTAACACGAACCGATATGGTTTGGTCGCCCATTCTGGACCGGCGTAGGCAACACCAACTCTAGGTAATTTTTTGATGTGCCAAATTTTTTTGCCGTGGCGAAAACGAAAGCCGCGGTCTTCAAACCAAAGCCCCGCCGCTGGTTCGGCGATTTTGCCATTTAATTTTTTATCTATATTAAACGCCTTAGTGAGTTTACCCGGACCTTTCAAATCGCCAACGCCACGAATCAAAATCGCCGCCGGATAATCCTTCTTGCCGACCACCACATTGAGCATCCAATACATTCCATAAACAAAATAAACATAAAGATGGCCGGCGTCGCCGAACATCACTTGATTGCGCGAGGTTTTGCCGCGATAAGCGTGCGAAGCGCGGTCAACAAAACCATCATAAACCTCCACTTCATTTATCGGCAACGCCATTTCTTTTCCATTCTGCGTTCTGACCAAATACTTGCCCAACAACGCCCGACCGACTTTGAGTGCTGGTCTATCAAAAAATTTTGGTTCTAAAATAAGGCGCATAACACTTTTATAGTATACTCCAAATCACTTTTTTTGGTATCTTTGCCGAATGAGAAACGAATAGCGGAAGTGGCTCGGAGAGGGTCACCACCAAGCGCTTTGATAACATACGATTCCCGTTCGTTTTTGAGACAAGCGCTTTTGGTAGCCACGGCAATACCCGCGGCGTCTAATTGAAGTGCTAAAAATTCCGCTTCCGTGCCTGGAAAAGAAAAATTGATGTTGTTCGGTAAGCGTTCGATTCGGCTACCATTCAAAATTACCTTGGGAATTTCTTTTTCAATTTGAGCAATAAAAAAATCTCGAAGTATTGTTAATCGCACTGATTCTTTTTCGCGATTTTTCTTGGCTAATTCTAATGCCTCAGTTAATCCAACAATCGCCGGCAAATTTTCCGTGCCGGGCCGTAAACCACTTTCCTGCCCACCGCCAAACATCAACGGTTTCAATTTTATGCCGCGACGAACGAAAAGCGCCCCGATGCCTAACGGTCCGTAAATTTTATGACCGTCAACAGTGATTAAATTAGCACCAAGCGTTTCCTTCTCGCAATTCAAATAAGGCGGCGCTTGACTAGCATCAACATGAAAAATTAATTTTTCATTCTTGTAATGTGTAACATGTAACTTATAACTTTTAAGAAGTTTTGAAATTTTGCCGATTGGTTGGATAACGCCGATTTCGCTGTTGACATAACCAACAGAAACCAAACTCGTCTCCGGCCGCAAGGCTTTTTCCAAAGTTTTCAATTCCAAAATACCATCGCTGTTCACCGGTAAGTAATTCACTTTCACGCCACGATTTTCCAATTCGCGAAAACATTCCAAAACCGATGAATGTTCAATAACAGTGGTAATGGCATGCTTACCATCACCAATCGCACCAAAAATCGCTAAGTTATTTGATTCCGTCCCGCCGGAAGTGAAAATAATTTCCTCTGGCCGGGCGCCGAAAAACGCCGCCGTTTTTCGGCGCGCTGTTTCCAGTTTTTTCTTGGCTGCCACTCCTTCCTGATGGATAGAATTGGGATTACCTATCTCTTTTTTTGTCGTTGCCGCGTAATCCAAATAAATTCGGTTTTTGATTGACATAATCTTATTTATTTGGTAACCCCGATTTTCCGCCGCACCAATTCCATTTTCTTCGCGGCGCGAGCGCGAGCGCGAGCGCCGCCGGCTTTCAAAATTTCCCGCACGGTGTTTTTATCTTTCGCCAAAGCTTCCCGCTTCGCCCGCAACGGCGCCATAAAAACCGAAAGGTCAGCAATTAACGCTTCTTTGAGATGTTGATATTTTCCCCGTTTCTCTTCATAAAGCGCGTCCAATGATTTTTTGTCACGGAATAATTCGTGAATAGTGTAGACATTTTTCGGCAAGCCCGAACCAGAATCGGTAATAATGGACATTACCAAGCGACGGATTTCCTCGTCGCCAATAAACAACGGAATGACATTGCCGTAGCTCTTACTCATTTTTTGGCCGTCAATGCCCGGCACCGTTTTCACATTTTCCAAAATCAGCGCCGTCGGCAGTTTAAAGGTTTGCGAAAAATCACCCACTTTAGTTTTATCAAAAACCCGATTAAATTTTTCCGCCGTATCCCGCGCGTATTCCACGTGCTGTTTTTGGTCAGCGCCAACCGGCACGACATCGCTGTCCTGAATCAAAATATCGGCCGCCATCAGCATTGGGTAATCAAAAGTGCCCACCGATACTTCCTTGCCTTTCGCTATCGCGTCTTTGAAAGCGTGAGCCCGTTCCAAATACGGCACTGTGGTAATACAATTGAAAATCCAAGCCAGCTCACAAACCTCCGGCACCTCCGATTGTTTGAACAAGGTTGTCTTATTCGGGTCTAAACCAACAGCGAGGTAATCCAAAGCAATGTTAAAACTATTTTCCGCCAGTTCTTCAGCGTCTTGAAGCGTGGTCAAGGCGTGATAATCGGCAATGAAAATGTAGGATTCGTATTCGTCTTGCAAATCCACGAACTGTTTGAACGCGCCGAAATAATTGCCGATATGCGGCCGGCCAGTCGGCTTTACTCCCGAAAGCATAATCTTTTTCATTGGCTAATAATATCAGATTCATTGGAAAAGAAAAACATTGTATAAAAAAAGGGCGACCTCGGCTAATGAGAAAAAGAGTTTTAAGGGGTGCCTGGCTGGATATGGGTCACACTTAACATTGCAAGCTGGACCAACACCACAATGCGTCCCTTCGAAGCATAAATTACATGTACAATGATGAATTTGAGCCATACTTTCTCCTATATCTAGGTGTATTGTTTAGGGAACCACGGCTTCCTTTCTAAAGCCAACCCCGTTTTCTGTCAAGAGGTTAGCATAGTTAAGTATTTCTGTCAATGATAATCGCTTATACACTAACTCACTGCGATAGCATAAAGTTGGTGTATGTATATAAATCCCCCTTTGAAAAAGGGGGTGGCTGAAAGCCGGGGGATTTGATTTCTCTATGTTAAAAATCCTCCGCCCCGCCACGGCGGGGCACCTCCTTTTACAAAGGAGGATTTTATTTGATTTGCTCTCGTAACCGGCAGAATTCGCAATCTTTGTCACCGCAAGTTTTTTTCCAAAACGACAAGTCAAGAATTTCGTGGCCAATGGTTTTGATGATTTTTACCAACTCTTTGGTTTCTTCATCGGTTATTTCAAAAATCTCGCGCCTATACTTTCCGCTTTCCATCGGTTGGATAAAATCCAAAATTGTATTGTTCATTCGCCAACGCTGAGTACCATCAACGAGTAATTTATAAAAAACCAATTGCCGTTTGTAATTACCATCGCCATCTTTTACTTTACCTTCAATTTCATTCCGACTTTTCGGTTTGCCGGTTTTGTAATCAACAACATTTATTTCATCACCAGACAATAATTCCACTTTATCCAATTTCCCATTAAGTTCTATGGTCTGGCTAGCAGAAATTTCCACTGGGACACCAGCAATTTTATACTCATTAAAAATCGCCCGTGGAAAATCCCAAGCGTTGAGATAACCAGTCAATTCTTTCCTACCAACTGTTAACGCCGCTTGAAAATCGCGCTCACCCAAATGTGTTCGGTAAAGATAATTTTCAAAAAGTTTAACCGTTTTTTTTACAGAAAGAGCTTCTTCTCTAGCGTAAGCATCAAAATAATTTTTCAGCGCGCCGTGAATCGCCGAACCGTAAAGCAAAGGTGCGCTTTGCGATTGTGGTAAGCGAATTAAGTCCATGAAAAAATAACGCCATGGGCATTTTAAATAATTATTCAAATGAGTCACTGACAAACCGCGTTCCAAGAAAAGCGCGTTTAAGTAAGATTTATTGGCTAACAATTTTGGACGAGGCAAGGGCTTGGCAAAAAAAGCTGGTTGGCTGACCGGCAAAATTTTTTCCAAATGCTGTTCGCCAATTTCAGCAATAAACCGCGATGGCAAGCGATCGCGATTGTCTTCACTTCGCGAGTTATGAACAATAACTATTTCTTTTCTCGCCCGAGTTAAAGCCACATAAAATAAACGCCGTTCATCTTCGGTCTCGTGATTTTCCTCGCCACCTGGAATCGGTAGGTTGAAATCGCTCCGGCGCCGACGCCCGCCCCAAACGCCATCGTTAGCGTGAATAATAAAAACCGTGTCAAATTCCAAACCCTTGGCGCGATGGGCGGTCATAATGACTACTCTATTTGAACCCGCTGATGAGGCAGGCTCCGCCAAAATTTCTATTTCGTGTTTTCTCGCTTCTGCCAAATGGTTCAAAAAGTCAGCAACGGTAGCGCGTTTTTCTCTTTCAGCAAATCGTTCTACTGTCCGAAGCAAGGCCTCAAAAAGTGGTAAAACTTCCGCCGCAGCGGGTAAAGTTGTCAGTCCGGCGCGAAAACCGGACTCATCAACGATTTGATTGAAGCCCCAGACCAACGGCTCGTTTCTGGCAATTCTATTGAAATGCGCGAGTTGTTTAGTGAAATCTTGAAAATTTTTGTCGCGGCGCAAAGCCGTTAAAATCGGCTGCCGTTCTTTTCTAGCCACCATCAATAAAAGAAAAATATCATGGGGCGGCAAATTTAAAAAATCAAAAAATAAAACTTTCGCCAACAGTTCGTCTTTCGGCTCTACAACCGCTTGAAGAAATTGTAAAAAGGAGTCAATGCGAACATGCGAGAGCGCGTCGGCGCCGGAAAAGCGCGCCGCCGGCACTCCCGCCATTGCCAGAGCCCGCGCCGCCGGCTCGGCATCCTTGTTTTCGCGCGTCAAAATCGCGATTTCCTCCGCTGGCTTGCCCGCGACTCTCTTTTTTACTTCTTGAGCAACAAAATTTCTCTCGTCTTCTTTTGTTCCAAATTCCGCGACAGAAATTTTCATCCCATTAGTCCCGTTAGAAGTTTCTTTGAAACTTCTAACGGGACAGGCCCGCAAAGCCTTAGGCCTCTCACCTAAAATAGAATTATTTAATATCAGCGCGTGCGTCGCGTCCAAAATTTTCTGATGAGAACGATAATTCTGCGTCAAAAAAATTAGACGCGCTTTTGGATAAAGCCGTTGGAAATACAAAAAATTTTCCAACGAGGCGCCTTGAAACCGGTAAATCGCCTGTTTGTCGTCGCCAACGATAAATAAATTCGGATTAGTATCGTAAGAACAAAGCAACGCCAGCAAGCGATTCTGGGCATTATTGGCATCTTGATGCTCGTCGGCCAAAATATATTGCGCCTCTTCTTGGATTTTCAGCAAAAAATCCCGGTTGTGTTCCAACACTCGCACTGCTTCCGTAATCATATCTTCAAAATCATACAACCGTCGCTGCGCTAATTTTTTTTCATAAGCTAGATAAACTCGCGCCAATTCTTTGGTTTTGTCTACACCCTGCGCTTCAGCCAGTTTCTTGAATTTTTTCGGCGAAATATTTTCCCGCTTGAGTTCTTTAATGGCGGCAAGACATTTGGCAACATAATAGCTAGAGTCGTTTCTTGGCCGAAGAATTTTTAACTTTGTTTTATCAATCACCGCCTGCATCACTCGTCGCGCTTCCAAATCCTCCATGTGTTCAGCGCCGATAATCCGTGGAAATTTATCAGGATAGGTCTTAATCAAATCATTGGCGAAACCGTGAAAAGTGTTGATATTAACGCGATAAGCGGCGGGACCGATAAGTGCCGAGAGTTTTTTTCGCATCGTCGCCGCGCCCGAATCGCTAAAAGTCAAAGCTAAAATCGCGTCCGGCGGCGTGTCGGTTTTCTGTAAAATATTGGCAATGCGCAAAGTCAGCACTGTGGTTTTCCCCGTCCCGGGCCCCGCCACCACAAACACCGGCCCCTCAATCGCCTCCACCGCCGCTTTTTGCTCGGTATTCAATTGCCGGTAAAGTTTCAAAAAATTTTCTTCATTTCTCATAAGCGAATTATAGCAGAAAATCGAGGTTGACAAAAAAGATTTTAGCTGTAAATTGGGTAATGGAAATTCAGTACGATAACATGGTTAAAACCAAAACCTCCGGAGGATGAATGAAGACAAAAAAAATACCGAGCGAGGGTGAATTGACCGCGCTCACAAATGAAGATGATGTTTTGCCAAGCAATTCACCGAGCAACTTGCCGGCCTTTCTTTTTATCCCGGGCATGTGCGGGACAGCCGACCAGTTTGAAATGTTAGTGAAAACAATGAAACAGCGCGCTTACGCCTTAAATCTTCGCGGGCACGGAACTAGCGGCGGCGAGCTTCGGAAAGCGTCCTTTTTGGATTATTGCGATGACATCCGGGACGCAATACTAGCAATCGGCCAGGTGTATTTAATCGGCCACTCCATGGGCGGTCTCATCGCCCAAGTTATCGCCCAAGAATCAGCAATGCGGCCTTTCGTGCGAAAAGTTGTGCTGCTTGCGTCCACTCCGCCAGCTGGTATAAAAATTCCATTCCGTATCGGATTTTTAAGACCGCGATATCTTTGGGCAATGGCTTTTAGTAAGCCCTTTGAGCTTCACCCTAAGGAGAAAAAATTGTTCCGCCACCCCAACGACTTCTACCCGCCGTTTGAGCGCGAATCGGGCAAAGCGGTTGGGGAAATTCTCTTGGGAAATCTTGTCGGCGCGTGGCGCGTGATAAGAACCAGCATGCCCACTTTAGTGGTGGCGGGAACGGAGGATGAGGTCTTCCCGCTTTCAATCGGCACGCAGAAGGAAATAGCAAAATTCCACGGCGCTCTTTACAGGGAAGTTGTCACCGGCCACATGATTCATTGCGAGCCCAAGGGTGAAAGATTTTTTACTGAAGAGATTGTCCCTTGGTGTCTGGGAAACCGTGAATAATTGGACGAGTTAGTGCTGGCGAACGCAAAGCGTTCGCCGGTTTTTTTATTCACAATCCTCTCGACAGGAATCGAACCTGTATCTTCTCCTTCGGAGGGAGATGTTCTATCCATTAGACTACGAGAGGGCGGCGATTCTGGCCATCACAATTTGGGCGGCATTGAGGAAATCGTCACGCGAGGCGTCCAAAAACGGCTGGCCGCTTGGAAAAAGTTCTACCGCGGCAATCGGCTTGCCGAAAGTAATACTAACCTGCCGTCGCCGAGAAAACCATTCTTTGATATTTAATTTAAACAAACCCTGAATGTAAATCGGCACAATTGGCACGCCGGTTTTATAGGCCAAATATGTTACTCCGCCTTTGCCTTTTTTCAAATTGCCGTCCTTGGTCGTGCTGCCCTCGGGAAAAATCAAAACAGAATTACCGTGATTAATTATTTCCACATGAGTCTGAAGCGATAATTCATAATTCATCAAACCAATCTTAACCGGGTGAGCGCCCCAAAGTTTGAATAATAAACCGCCGTAAAAAATCTGCCGCCAGCCGGAATTTTTGTAAAAACTTTGTTCGCGTGAAGTATAAAACATTGGCATCAATCGCGACAAAAAAGGCAATGCTGCCGGTACTATAACCGCGTCTAATTCGCCGGAATGATTAACGGCGAAAATCACCCCATGGCCATCACGCCCGACTGCTTTCAAATTTTCCAAACCGCGAATCTCCAAATGGCCGAAGAAAAGAAAAAACAGCCGCGTCGGCACCCAAATTAGAGTTTGGAGGAACAATGGGGCAAGGTAATAAAACCAGTTCATTTTAATTTGATTTAATAAACTTCATCGTG
>ERZ1292629.3623-Hain-H43-01um-R1-3623-length-11836-cov-4_pt1 | contig 11836 bp, 21 predicted proteins | sample MGYA00564399_ERZ1292629 | MGnify/ENA primary metagenome ERZ1292629 (study PRJEB36523, sample SAMEA6512636) | groundwater metagenome | collected 2019-01-08 | study: AquaDiva: Metagenomics assemblies of 32 groundwater samples | reverse complement strand
GGCTCCGTAGGAAGTATATCCGCCCAAGGATTTTGATTCTCTAGTTTGCTTTCTGGCTGTATAATTATCTCTTGGGGCTGTGCTTTTGCTAGGACTATTCCCACTTCACTAAATGGACTAACTTTACTTGAGCATATTGCCTCAAATTCCTCTTTATTAATATAATGATATGGAATCTCCATATAAAATATGGTAAATTTTTCACCCAACCACGATGGCAATACCCTCATTTCTGTTCGCCCCTCTGCTAACTGGGACTGGTAGAATGGTTTAACTTTCTGAGACTCGAGCAATTCCAACACCTTATTTAAAGGATATAGACGCTGAAGCACCCCCATATCAGGAAGTTGGGTCTGTTGAACTTTCATTTCTAAGAAATAATCTGTCTGTCGTATATTCCCCTTAGGGATAGTTTTCTTGATAACACAGTTTCTTCCTGTGTAGCGATCTGTAAATCCCTTATATTCAGAGCCTGGATCATTAAAGAATCCAAATAACATCTTCCAAATCATATCCCCATATTCAAATAATACAACTTCGGAGGGATTTGATGGAAATATTACATTACTATAATATCTAATCTTCCTATTTAAATCATGGGCCTTCTGTCTAAGGAAATGCTCCTTCCCTAATCTAGCCTTATAATATGCATATGTGAGATTACATACTGGACAATCCTTCTCGTAATGCTGTGGACAAACGATAGATGAAATCTTAGGTTTGTTCATAGCGCCTTCTAGGCTTTTCTGGTATTTCTCCATCATTCCGCGTTCTAACTCTTCTGCAGTTTTCATACTTATTCTTTCTCCTTAAAGTTGATTTTTGGTGACCAGATGCATATTCGTGGTATTCCACCAACACCTGATTCTATTAATCGTAAATTATAATAAGTAATTAGAAACCATATTCCATAAACTATAAACCCAATAGGACCGATAATCCACCCAAACGCCAATTCTGGTCCAATATCCTCTATGCGTATGGAATTATTCCACTGTGTCGCCTTTGAGTTTATGGTTGTATGGTTCCTACTAATATTATATTTTTTTGATCTTATGGCTGTTAAAATCATAGATACCCAACCCATAACCATCCACAATAGGATTAAGCCAATAATTATCCAAGTCATTTCTTCTCCTTATTATATTGACACATATCTACTCTCCAAGTGTTAACCAGAAGAGTAATACAAGTAATACACATAAGAGAACCATTAGAATTCCCATTACTTCTTCCTTTCTTTAGCCTCATATTCACGCTTCATTAGGGAGAATTCATTCTGGGCCATGCGCTCTGATTCTTTGCTTTTAGCTAATTCTACTATAGAATAGTGTCGTTGTCTAAATGCTTCTACAGCTGTAGACAGTAACTCCTCGCTATATTGTGCTTCTATCAATGCATTCTTTCGCCCCCTAATGGTTTCATTGAGGTCTAGGTAATCATCTAGCATTCTTTCTGTAATTCTAATCTTGGAGTCCTCTTTTAAGGTATTTTCCTTAAAAGTCTTCGCTTCTTCGGCTTTGGACGCATCTAATCGTGCCTTTTCATTTCTCACTCTATTAGCAGCTTTGGCCTGCAAAGTACCCCAATAAAAGAACTTGCCTGGTTGTCTCTTCATTTCTCCTTCAATATGGGTATCATCAATTGCTAATTCCTGCTGTATTTCTTGCTCTAATTTGCCTTCTTCCATTTATTCCTCCTTTTGCTTCTTTTTGAACTCTATTGGCAACCAATGTGTATCATCTTGGTCTGGGATTTCCTTTCCACATACTGGACATTTTGTCGTATGTATTGGCTCGTGGCAGTACTCGTCATTATAGCAATATAGTTCCGCACACTTATCCCAGTCCACTACTATACCACAAGATGGGCATGTACATAGTTGTATTTTCATATTATTTTCCTTTGGATCAATTAAACATCCTAAGAGATAGATCTGTAAATATCGAAATTATGGTACATTTTCCTCTTCTATAACCACTATAACCACTTTTGAACAACGTAGTGGACACAGATTTGTAACTTCCCACGGTTTATAGTTATAGTCAATTCCGGGTATTTCTAGGATAAGTACCCTAAACAGTCGCCGTCCACATCGTTTAATGTTCTCTCTGGAGCACATACTACCACATTCTATATCGCTCAAGATACAATATAATCGTCCTGAATACTCGCCTCTAACGGTATCTCCTATCTTAAATGTCACGCATCGACCCCCAAGTTGGTCCAAGTTTCATATCAACAGCCAACTCATACTTGAATGGGATATACTTTCTAAAATAATTGAGCATGATTTCCTTAATTAGAGGTATTAAGTAGTGTTCGTCCTTGTGTAGATTAAGTAACACAGAATCATGTATCTCTAAGCATAGAAAAGACTTGGCTTTCTCTCTCTTTAGCATTTCTGATATACCTATTAGAGCGAATAACAGAATATCTCCAGCCAGACTCTGGACTGGCATATTGATTCCTTCACGAACACACTTATCATCTAATTCGTCATATATTGGGAAACGCCTATATCTACCAAGCCGCGATTTCACATAGCCATTGTTCTTTACAAACCAAGTAGTAGCATCCATATAGAGTTTAGTTTTGAAATATTCCCCAAAGAATCTATCCAAATAAGATTTAGCCACACTTTCTGTACATTTAAGGCGCTTCATAATACCATATATAGTAAGTCCGTAAATTAACCCAAAATTAAAGCACTTACCTACATCCCTACGTTCATCTTCTGAGATGGTTGACTTATTTAGTAGAGTCTTAGCTGTAGCTGCGTGTACATCCCCAGTTTGGCATGCTTTGTATAAAGCATCATCCTCAGCCAGTTCTGCCATACATCGTAACTCGTGCTGATTATAATCGCATTCTAAAAGATCAAATCCATCATCAGCTATAAATACATCTCGAATTCCTACAACATCCTTTTTACCTTTAGTAACATTTTGAAGATTGGGATCATCAGAGGTTGATCTTCCCGTTGATGTTTGAAATAGCCAATAATGTGTATGTATACGGCCACCAATATTATATTCATTGAGTTCCTTAATCATCTTTGATTTCATCGATCCATATAAACTTCTGTCACCAAGAAGCCTACAAAAATTATTTGAGTCAGCATAAAACTCGAGGACCGCCCTTTCGGTTGATGGAACTCTAGTTTTCTTAGTTTTAGAAATAGGACTTAAATCCTCATACTCAGCATCAAATAGTAGTTTGCGTAATTGTGGAGCAGAGCGCGGGTTAAATTGTACTCCCTCATTTTTTAAGAATCTTTTAACTGATCGTTCGGCTGTAATATCCAAATCAACTTTGTTAAGATATGCATCCACTTTCTTTTCGCAATCCATTAATTTGATTGGGTCTATACGAATGCCTCGACGTTCCATTTCTAATATGACATCAGACACCGGTAATAACAGGGTCTTCATAGTCTTGATAAGACCCGCGTCCTTCTCAATTTCTGGTTTCTGTATATCGTACAGTCTTCTTGTAATATCAGAATCTATGCATGAATACCTTAATAAATTAGTTGATCCGGCGTGCATATGGGGCTGTCCTTGGACATAGTGGTCCTCATAGCCACCAAGTTTTGTGTGTTTCCATGCTAGACTTTTAAGGCCATGAGACTCATTTTCATCCAATAAATATTGTCCTATTTCTGTATCCCATTCAATTCCTTGTACTGTAATGTCGTATTTCACACGTAACCATAATGAATCAAATTTGGTATTATGCCCTATTTTGCGGTACTTTGGATCTTCCATGAGTAATTTAAAACTATTCATCATCCACTCATTGGGAACAATTGCACAGGCCTCTCTAGGATAAGTAGAGAAAGAGATACAGGTAATTTCGCTGTCATCTCTATATGGGTCTAAGGCATTTGTCTCTAAATCATAAGAAAATAATGGTTGTTGTTTAACTTTATCTAAGAAATTAAACCATCCTAATGGGGTATCAATAATAGTGTAAGTCCCCTCGTCCGAAGGGTCTACTATATCACCAGTCAAAGCATTTCGTATTCGTCCTGTATGGTTTATAAACTTGTTAAGTTCGGTTTGGTTCTGTAGGACATAGGAGGGATGCATTAAACATAAAACTCCAAATTTACGATTATCTATTGTTATTGATGTGTAGGTCCCTGAATGTTCAAGTACTCCTTTATGTCCAAGTATTGTCTGCATGGCATAGTTGCCTACTAATACTAATAACTTCAAATTAGGCATCTTTTCTATATCATCATCAATAAAGCTTCTACAACTCTTTAACTCTGTCGTCTTTGGGTCTCTATTCCCGGGCGGTCTGCAGCGGATAGCATTGGTCATAGCGAATGATGTAACATTAGTTAACTTTAAAGAATGGCGTAACAGTTTCCCAGAATCCCCCACAAAGGGTTTCCCGGTGGAATCTTCCTGTTCGCCAGGAGCTTCGCCAATTATAAGTATTTCAGATGTAATATCCCCATCTAGTAACATAAACGGAGATTTACATCCCTTATATAGATCACAGGATGTGGGTTTAGTTTTATCAAATGATTGATTAATACACTGGTAGGTTTTCATTGTTCTCCTTCTTATGTGGACAGTATCCATATGCTCCAAAAGATTGGTTACAATTATGACATAAAATTCTAAATCCTACAGGAAAGTTATTAGCAATTAACCAGTTATATAAATGGCCTTTTATATTTTGTTTATGTTTTCTTCCACCACCGTTGATATGATCTATGCTAAGAAATTCTTTATGAGCTTCATCACAGCAGGAACATCGGTTTCCATAATGGGCTAATATTTCATCTCGTAATTTTTGTCTATACAATTTTCCAATTTTTGCTTTTCTATCTTTATTATTTAAATACCATTTCTTTTTTGTTTCTCGTATTTTATCTTGGTGTAGTTTTTCCCACTCTTTTATTTTTTTTCTTCTTTTTAAATTAGACTTTCTAATAATTTCTTTATATTTTTCAGGATGTTTTTCTTGATATCTCTTATTATATTCATATTGTGTTTTGGCTGCAATTACGTTTCCTCCACTGGTACACAAACCCTTCCGGGCAAATCAGCCCAATAACAGTTATCGAAGTATTCCACTTTGTCACAGGTGCTTTTGGCCTCAGAGACTATGTTATCATTTATTAATTTATAACGTCTACCACCATTGGGTACGTGGGCTTTCGCGTGTGAACAATCTATATTTGTACAAAATAGAACATGATTACAGATCACTTTTGCCATGTTGTTTTAGTAGCCTCCTTATGGTTTTAGGATCTTTACCTAGATATTCAGCTATTTCTTTAAATGAGTGTCCCCTCTCTTTCATGAGTATAATGGGCTCTACTTGTCCCCGGCCTTCTCCCGATAACAGGTTGTCTCTGGGAATTTCCCGCTTCCTGGCTCTAGGCCGTTTCTGGTATTCCCTAAATGCAATGGTATCTAGTTCTCGTTCTACATTATCTGATTCTAGACTTCTTGCCGAGACTTTATATTCTACTTCTGATGCCTGTATATCTGCATAGTGATTATTTAGGGCTTTCATTAAATAGAGGATAGGGGCATCAGGTTTCTTGGCCATAATTTCATATACAAGCATAATACCCTCTTGGATTAAATCCTCTTTGCTAATAGTCTTTAATGTGGCACAGAGCATAGATGATCTCGATTCAATACCTTCTTTTACTTCTTGTGGCAGGTCAAGTAATTTTAGATAATTTTGTTTTTGTTTCATTGTCCTCCTCAATAATTAGGCATTCTTGTTTAGATATAATCTTGTATGGGGTAACACAAGGAGAAATTCCACGGGGATCCTCCTCATGTACATATTTATGCAGGCAAGCACTATTATTGCAGTCAAAACAATGGTCACAAATGCGCTTCATTCAACATCATCCCCTATAATAATACATTCCTGTGGAATACTCGTATCCTCTACTTTCGACATTGTACAATGCGCGGCACAAGACGAAACCCACTCCTCAGTTTGTGGGTCATGTACATATTTATGGCCACAGCTTTCATTCATGCAATCAAATACATGGTTACAGATCCTTTTCGAGAGATTCTCCTTCAAGACGTATGCACCTAAAATCATGCTCAGGATAATGAGGACATGGAGATTTAGTATGCTTCTTAAATGTGGAACAGTTATGGGCACCATAGTGAGCACATCTGTTACTGGCTTCGCAGGGTAATATTGTACCAGTACAGAAAGCCTTTGGTCCAATATTTGCTGTTCTTTTGATATCCTCCGATAGCTTACTAAAGGTCGTCCCTATCCCCATATTATTCCTCCTTTATAGTGCATGTAGCATCATTAAAAGTTAAATATAGATCTCCACCGCAAGCATATCGGCATTTACTAACTCGTACTAGGGTTTTGGGTTCAAAAATACCTTCCTTGGTATTCACGTCGTCTTTATCCTCTTTATTTTTATATTCTCTATGTAGTATAATGACCATATCAGCATCACCCTCTATGTCCGCTGAATCTTTAAGATCCATATTTGTCATGATCCTAGTTTGTGATTTTCTTGGTCTAGCAATGAGCAATATGGGTATTCCTACTTCTTCCGCTAGTAGTTTAAATCCTTGTACTATAACCGATACCTCCCTAGTTTGGTCATTTAAAGATCGAACTAGGAAGTGTAGATTATCAAATACTACAAACTTAACTCCATATCGTCTAACACACATACGGATAGTATCCGCAACAAAGTCGAAGTTTGGCTTCTTATAGACATATGCCATATACAAAGGCATATGCTTTAACTTCTGGTGGGCCTCTTTCATGCAATCAAAGGTATTGACTAGTTTAGAGTCCTTTTGTAAATGTAGACCTACTAGCCGCGGTAGTAACCTCTCAAGTCGCATTTCCAGTGAAAATAGAAGGCTAGGTATTCCTATAGAGGCATACTTATATAGGAAATTTAAGGCCATTTCGGTCTTACCCATACCCGGGCGGGAGGCCAATACAATTAAATCGCCTGGAACAAAGCCATTTGTTATGGCTTGTAACTTTCCCCATGGAATTTCCAGTATGCTATCTTCATTAGTCTTATGAACCCACGTAGCATTCATATACTTTTCTAGTTCACCAGAAATAGAATTCACATACTGCACATCTAATAGTTTGGCTTCATTTAGTAGCTTTTTGAAATCGAAGGCCGTATGTCCTTGCCTAGTGTAATCATTTATGTCATTAACGTCAGGTGGAAGCTTTATTGTATAACATCGTTCATATCCAAGTCGTGCCGCTACCCCATATGTCCCTTCATATCCCGTGGTATCCTGGTCATAAACTATGTAAATTCTGTGGTACTTATCTAACTGTTGGGTCCATTTAGAATTAAAACCTTTTGCCCCTGTAGGTACACCAATCACATTGGTAATACCAATTGACCACAAGGCTATTGTATCGGTTTCGCCCTCACACAATATTATGTGATCAGATGGAATCTGCAATGCTACTTCATTAAAAAGTGTAGATTCTCTACCAATCCACCGCTTAAAAGCCTTCTCGGCAGGTGGTAAAGATCTCTTTTTAACATTACATACGTTTCCCGTAGCATCAAAGTAGGGTATCCAAAGCCATTTTTTTCCATCCATCTCATCGGCTACGCCCAGTTTAAAATGATTAATAGCTTCGGCCGTAAATCCTCGATTAGATAAATATGCAAGCGTTTCTCTATCTTTATGTAGATTATTATGTGCTTCGTCTATCCTCTTTTTATCCTCTATTGAGAGTAATTCACTCTCATCTGGCTTAGCGATGGGAGCAACGGAAGCAACATCTCCAAGTTCAGCTTTAAGGCTAAATAAGCCCCCCGATACTAAGCATTTGTGGCAGTAGAAAACCTTATTCGTTAAATTGAAATAGAAGTGAGATTTCGCTTTACAATACGGACATATAGTTACTATTGCTTCTTTGCCGTTAGCCCCATCGGCTAGAGTATAAGTCATATGTTTCTTATTTAAATAGTCTAAAACTTCATTATCCATTCTCTTCCTCCAAATGAATTATAGTAAATGCTCCTCCATATCCTAGACACCAATGGTGTGAAATTTTCCAATCGTCGGGTAATATTGATCCGGAATAACCGTTGCAGTATTGGCATTTTTCTCTGTGGAGTTGGCGGTAGCTACACTTCTCTTTTTTGATTATATATCCACTAAATGACAATAAGGAATTTTTGGCATAATCCCCAATTTCAAATTTATTTGGAGTTGGTTTCTTTTCCTTTGTCATATTTCTTCCATCCTATACAAACACATTTAACAGCGGTAAGTGGATACAAGGTGCAGGATTGTTCCCTCCCACAGTCTCTAAGTTTTATATGTGGAGTTGCATGCACACATTCAGGATTACACTGTGAAACTTTAATTACTCCATCACATAGCCAACGTCTGTGTATAAGCATTATTCGCGTTCAGCCTCGCTTTTTCTATTTTTCTTACCTTTATAGAAGTAACTTCTGCGTTTAGGTTCCCATATGCTATTCCCATATCTATCTTTTCGTCTTGTATATTCCTTCAATGTTCTTTGATCTCCTTCAAGTTCCTTATAGCCACCCTCACAACCTTCTTTAGTTTTACCTATTAACTCACGAAGGGGCGGAGATGGATCAGGCATAGATCGCAAGATACTATCGGGATCCATTCTGACCTCATATTTAATAGTAGTAAATACTTTCTCAAAATTGAGAGACTTACATTGTGGACATTCAATAGGCTTATGGTTAGACCACACCTCAATATTTTCCCAAATATGTTCACAATCTTTACAATGATAGTCTCGTATTGGCATTAAACTTTCTCCTTCCCCCACCTAGGAAAACCCCGGGGTTTAGTGTCTATAAATAAGTATATACCATAACAGGGTAAATGGGCTAGATATATGAATGTATGAGCAGGCCATTCAAGTTCAATATATTTATGTAATAACTTTATACGTTTACCACAGAAATGGCATTCTGTTATGTGTGCTTTTATAGGATCAATCATTCGCTTTATTCTCATCTTATATCCATAAACCTTTCTCTTACTGTCTTTCTAATCTTTTCTAGTTCATTACCATTAATATCTTTCATATCCCATTCATCTCTAAACTTATAGTACTCTTTATCCTTGGTAAAAAATCTAATTTCCTCCAAGGGATACGCCTCATTGGGATATTGCACCTCAATTCTTCCTACTATGTATCCTTCATATTTAGGGTTTAGTATGGCCTCTTCAACAAATGAGATAAATATTTTACCTTTCACTTTTTTCTTTTTCATATCCCTTCTTCCTTCATATTTACTCCGTGAATAAGTATCTTATTAGCTCACAAGCATCTTTCAAAGATTCTGCTGTTGCCGAAAATACGGCTCTAGGAAATGGGTGTTGGCAATAAAGATTATCTGCAACAATGGCTATTACGGGCTTTTTTAACTGCCAAGACCATGCTAATTCGAATACTGTACCCAACGGAGGTTTCTCTGTAGTAATAATACTAAGGTTGGCCAAGATAATATCAGATGATGCTACTAACTGGTAATCTTTAACGATAAGTATGTTTTGGCTCTTTTTGACTGCCTCTTCCATATGCCACGTGCCATCAGTTTTACCCATTTTTAACATCTCTCTATTAAACTTATTGGCAGCTGGATTGAGTATGGTATAGTTAGGTTCTAAAATCTTTGTGGCCTCATCTCGCCATAGGTATGTTTGTGGATCTGCTGAAATGTTGCCACAGAGGTATATTTTTTTACGCACCATAATATGTCTCCTTTTTCAAGTTCTTTAGTAATTTTACATACTTGTCCTTCTCTTTAACTCGATGTCTGCGTTGTTCCTTTGTCATACTTCCTCCTCCCCATCTTCTTCAATTATTTCCTTCTTTGTAAGAAGTTCCTTTAATTGTTTATTTAATACTTCCTCTTCACCTTCTTCCTCAACTATGCGGGTAGATTCCCATATAAACACAGTATTACAATCATTACAGAGATATCGTTCTAAATGGTGGTTAGGATTAGAATAATCCTCATCTAAAATATCTAAATTGTCGCTGTCACAATGGGGACATGGCATCATCTTCCTCATCTATTCGTATGCATTTTTGGTATGCTTCACACTGCATTTTGCATGTTGTATCCCTAAATGTATGGGGTTTTGAATGGTTGCAGTAGTTTATCTTCGCACAGGTAACTGATAGAGTGCAGATATATGTTATATCTTTTTCCATTGTATGTATCCTATAATATTAAGAATAATAAATACGATACCTTGTGGTATTTGTTTCTGATAATCTGGTATCCAGATGCTGAGCATTAACCAACATATGCAACCTAGACTTAGCCAAATAAAGCCACTGGCTTTCTTCTTGATGTTAAGGATAACTCCTATAATCGTAATAATATTAACCAACCACGGTATGTATTCTATCATTTATTTCTTTTTAATATCCTCATCACATAGTTGTATGTATTGCTTATCTTACCGATTTGGAAAGTGTAATTCCGTATGACAATTTTTACACAAACAAATTACTTTATTTAATTCATCAAGATTTTTTATAATATCTGGAGATCTATACATTAAAGGGCCTATGCTTATGCTTTTTGTGTTTGGATCTTTATGGTGGTAATCCAAGGCAGCCACACATTTGGAGTATCCACAAGATGGACAAAGGCAACCTTCCCCAGGGTTCAGTTCCCAATAAATCCAGATCAATTCGGATAGATTTTCTATTGCAAAACAATAAAGCATATTCCTATCTTCAAGAATTTTTAGCCATTTAGTTCGTCTCCTATAGTATCTATTTTGTAAGAGACGTTTGCCTTCTGGAGTAGAATTAAACTGATTTCTTTCCGCATTTAGCCTGTCTCTGTTTTTTTGCCAATATTCTTTTCCTCTTTCGGGTTTCCTTTTCGCATTCTTCCACTTGTCCTTGTGGTTTTGATAATATTTTTTCATGTAAATCTGTTTTGCGTTTTCCATTTCTATTAGTATCCTCGTCGTGTTTATTCTGTAAGTGATATCCGGCCTTTAGCCAGGCAATGAAACTGTAAGTTGCGATTTTGAGGAGATCCTTTTCTCTTCCAAAATTTATGTATCTTCCACAATACTTGGCTATGGTTTGTAATATCCAGTCGTATCCAGTTTTGCCTGGGGATAGTTCACATACCCAATCAGTTACCTCCTTATCAGGATCATCGGGCAGTGTATACTTATCCCCTCCGTGGGTCCACTGATTGCGAAGTAGTTTCTCAAACTTAGGCCAGTTCTTAGTTTTAGTCTTAACATCTGTATTAATTACGATTCTTTTTTTTCGCATTTTCTAACTCCTCAATTCGGGATCGTAGTTTACGTACTTCATAGAATAATGGACCAAGTACATACATAACTAAATCAATAATTTCTTGTGCTTGTTCATCAGCACATTTATCCTTAATGCGTCTCGTTTTATGTAGTTCTCCCATAATTCCCTCCTATTTCTCTGTGTTTAGAACATAAGTTGATAGAACTTTAGCAATAGTAAGAAAGCCGCACCTTTTGCCAATGTCGTCCCATATACCACAATCTTCCTTACAATAATATATTCCTTTCCCATTAAAGAAGGGGCATCTCTTATCCATTCTTATAATACTCCTTCCACCTACCACCATTCTTTAGCTTGAGTACAGCCTTGTGGTAAGATATTTCGCCTATACCCAATATCTTTTGAATCTGCTTTGGTGATTTACCTTGACGTTTCAGGTATAACACATCCCAATGTATGGTCCTATATTTTTTATCAATAGCTTCTATAAGATCATCCTCTGTCGGTTGATTCTCCTCTCTGCTGAGATATCTTC
>ERZ1292629.1990-Hain-H43-01um-R1-1990-length-18428-cov-10_pt3 | contig 11844 bp, 16 predicted proteins | sample MGYA00564399_ERZ1292629 | MGnify/ENA primary metagenome ERZ1292629 (study PRJEB36523, sample SAMEA6512636) | groundwater metagenome | collected 2019-01-08 | study: AquaDiva: Metagenomics assemblies of 32 groundwater samples | reverse complement strand
CATTATTTTTCTCCTATTTTTTCTTTAAGAATGTTCCTTATATCCCTTTTTCTTTATTTTTGCAATCTGAACTTTTAGTAAATTATCAGGTTGTTGCTCGTGCCTCCAGATCATATCCATATTTCTGCTCTCTATGTAATTACATGTTGTATTCAAGCAAATCCTTACCCTACGTATAGTCTTATATGATGTTCGATGTAGAGAAACTAACAAGAATTTGTGTCCACAATATTTACACTTTTTAAAAAGTGTAACTTTCTGAATTTTATAGAGCCACTGTTTCCCCCAATAAGAAAACAGTTTACTAATTTGAAAAGTATAATCATCTTTTGTAGCAATAACTGAACCATTTAATAGATTATCATATAAGGTTCTTTTATTTTCCATCATAAATAGTCCTTTTTATCTTTCTAATTTTCTTTGCCATGATTTTATCTAAAGATTCTTTTCAAATATTGGCAGGATTTCACAATTAATTAATTTATCATATAATGCTAGTTTAAATCTTCTTTCCTCAAATAAAATAGATACAAAATGATAGCAATTATGTCTAAAGTCAATTTTACCAGGAGCTATGATGGCGCTTACATTTGGGGATTCACAAAAGAAGAGCCCCCAGTGAACTTTAGTAAGAAACCTACATTCTTTACATGATATATTATTCATATTTTATCTTCTTCAAGATTCCATTCTCATAAGTATATTCCATATCTTCTAAGTTCTTTCTTTCCAATGATAAGAAGACCTTCCTTTTTCCACTTATCGTCCTCTGAATGAAATAGCCCCATTGCAGGGTCATCTTCTCCATATTTAAACTCATACATTGTACAATTAGTGACAACATCTTTTATTTTGAGAGGACGGGCATGATATGTGCACAAACTTATAGTTTCTCTGTTTTTATGGGTCATTACACATCCAAATTGACAATTTTCACATAATGAGGGCTTATTGTGTATTTTGATTTTGATCATCATTTTTTCCTATTTCTGGGGTATCCACATCAATATTTTCTTTGTCCTTCTTCTTTGAAGACTTTGAAGGAACGTGAGTATCTGTTATAGTAGTTATTGTGTCTTTAGGAGTTTCAAGAGGTTCAGATTCTTGAACTGCTCCACAATTTAGGCATTCTATTTTATTCTCTGTTCTATCCCCATATTGATGGCCATAATGATTACACATTACATTCATTATAGATGCAGTAACTACATCATAGTTTTTAGATGCAACTAGTTTTCTATTGCCTTGAAGCAAAGATCTAACTTTAACATATAAGTCGCTCATCTTAAATCTCCTTTTTTAAATTTTGTTCATTCCAATATTTAATTATTCCATGTACTCCTATCCAATTATTCGTACACAAAACTTCTTCCTCTTTTCTCAAAGAGAAACTAAACCTTAGTTCAGAATTAATATTATAAGGTTGAAGAAACAATATGCCCTTCTTCCCTTTGTTAATAGCATGTATAATATTCTCTTCATTATCGTCTATTAATATATCAATATGATTGATGGGTTTATTGGGATATTCTGATATTATACAAGAACGAAATGGTATGCTGTGATCAATAAGCCACCCCACTGTTTCCTTCATCGTGTATGAAGATCGCTTTGTAATTATGTGAATTATGTGATCTTTAGATAGTTCTTGAACTACTTTATTGGCGTCTTTTATCATGGGCATAGATTTAACAAAATTTGCATCTAGCAGTGCTTGTTTTACCTCATCTTTAAGCGAAATATCGTTAAGCATTTGATAATATTCATGAATATCCTCTTTAGTATAGGTAGTGTTATGCTTATTATTTATTCTCTGAACTACATGTCCTGCTAAATCAGCTAAAACCCCATCTATATCTACTCCAATGTGCATTTGTGGCCACATCCTTTGTTTTCGAGCAAAGGAACAATATTATCTAAATTATCTGTTAAATTTTCTTTACCTCTAAGCATAGGTTCACGCCACTGTATTGCTCGTGGCCCAATATCACATATAGGACATCCAGATAGTTGATGGCACGATGGCACTACTACTCCCTTTTCGTATTCCTGAAAATATTCATAATAGCAGTTATCGCACCGGTATAACACTCTAAATACTTTTTCAGACATCTTGCGCTCCTCTTTCAATAGTTCTAGTTAGTTTTATTGGTCTTTTTAGACTGTTTATAGAAATGCCATGTTTAATACTTTTCATGACGCCTAATGCCTCAAGATAACTATCAACTACATATAGACTATTTTCTCTAGTAAATACATTTTCTAACTTATTCTTCATCAAATTTATGTTGTCTTTAACAGCTATAATAGGTATATGATACTCATAAGCAGCTAATATAGACAATCCTAAGCACCCATATGGGATAATTAAGCATGAAACATCGTTTACGGTTAAACTATCTTGATTACGAACTATCTGTGGAGCTTTATATAGTCCTTTTAATATACAAAATAGTGATGTTAGGGACATCAATTCAGATGCTTTACGGGGATCTATTATCTTCATATCCTCAAGTCTATCTTTAACTTTAGAGATTTCAATAAGGGGGGCGTGGGCTGTTGGTTTAGATACTAAATAACTAGAGGCATGGGTTATCATGGCCTCTACCCCGCCCCAAGGATTAACTACTGTGTTTGAGTTTTCGTTAAAATAATATTCTTCTATCCTCTCATCTAATTTTATAGCGGTAGTTAATGCAAATGCGTCATATTTATATTTATATTCCATCAAAATATTTGAGATATGTTCAAAATTTAAAATGGTTCCAACACATTTTGAACTTGATTCAGAATAATGTGAAGATGCGTTTATGCTACCCTCTGTCTCTATTATATCACATTCAAGTCCTAATGTAGTTCTCGCTACCGACACCATATTTATAATGGCATTTTTTGTTCCTTCATCTGTTTTTTCAATAATTAGTAGTATTTTGTTTGCTTTTGGTTTAATTAGACCAATCTGTTTTGCCAAGAATCGTGTTAGGATGCTGCCCTCAACATACCAGCCGTTTTCAGGCAATTCGTTTATATCGGCAGAATTAACAACGTTTGGGTGTGTGATAAAATTATCACATTCTTTTGCAAATAACCTGGCAACTGCATTGGCATCTCCTGAATGTCCTCCAAGGATGCAGTTTATTCCTGTAGGGATTATGAAAACAATATTGAAATCCTTATTTTTTGTATAACATGGCTTTCTTTCTAAATCGAATTCACCGAGCATATTTGTGAGTTTACTAGATAATAATATATGTCTAGGTTCTAAAAATAAGGAATCACAAAAATAACCTTCTTCTTTTGATTCATTTATTATGAATCTCAATAAATCTGCTTTTCCTTCATGAAGAGGCAATAAAAGTGAGTGTAAATTACTAATTACCTTACTTAGTCTGGAATACTCACTTTCAGAATTAAGACACTTCCCTAAAAATATCTCTTCCTCATAAATCATAATATTATTTGACATCTACTTACTCCTGTAGTTTTCAGACAAACAGCAGATACTATTTAGCATCTGAACCTTCTGCCCAAAGGTTTTAATATTTATTGCTGCGTTCAAATCTCTGTCCAAAATTAACCCACAATTAGGACATTTATGAATACGAACAGATAGAGATTTTGGCACTTTTTCATTACATCCAGAACAAATTTGCGATGTTCCCTGAGGCTTCACTTTAATTACTTCCCTATCAGCACCCTCCGCCTTATAAGAAAGGAAATCAAAGAACATTCCCCATGAACTATCAGCTATGTTTCTAGATAAATATTTGTTTTTAATCATATTTTTTATGTTAAGGTTTTCAATATAAATAGTTTGATAATTCTCAATATAATAATTTGCTGTCTTGTGCAGAAAATCTTTTCGTTGATTTGTAATTTTTTCATGTGTTTTTGCTACTAATAATTTTGCGTCTTCTCTATTTTGAGCTCCTTTCTTTTTCCTTGATAAGGCACGTTGTCTTCTTAGTAAAACTTTAAGAGAATTTTCGTAATATTTAGGATTCCCAATGACTTTGCCTTCAGAATCAACACAAAAATTTTTGATTCCAACATCAATTCCTACTTCTTTATCTGTTTTAGGATAACCATTATTCAAAATATTATTACAAGAAAAAGAAACAAACCATTTATTTGTTGGGGTTCGTTTGATTGTTATTGTTTTTATAGTTCCTTCAATTGGTCTTGATAAAAATAATTTGAATCTTCCGAGATTTCTAACTATTAAATATTTCCCTTCTAGTTTCCAACTATTTTGATATAATGTAAAAGAATCGTATCTACTTTTAGACTTAAATCTTGGAAATCCAACTTTTTCTCCATTTTTAATTCCTCTAAAAAATCCTTGGTATGCTTTATCTAGTCTGAAAACACTATCTCTCAAGCATTGAGCATCAATAAATTTAAAATCAGGGAATTCTCTTTTAAACTCAGATAGTTGATATGCTTGATCATAGTAAGACATTGATTTTCTACTTTGTTTCCAAAGAATGATGCGCTGTTCAAGAGCAAGATTATATAGTGTCCTGCACATAGCTAACCAATGAAGACAATTTGCCTCTGTTTTTTTATTTATTCTTATTTTACTCTTGAATGTTCTAATCATTGCATTCCTAATTAAGCATTACCTCCTAATTTCTTATTAACTATTTCATTAGCTATAAAATTAGGGGGAATCATTTGCATTTTGCTGTCTTTCAATATCTCTACAAGAAAGTCTATATGCTTATTTATTTTAACAGCACATTCAAAATTTGATTTTCCCTCTTGTTTCATTGATGCATAAATAGTCCCCCCCGCATTAACTACATAATCTGGGGCATATAGTATATCTCTTTGTAGGAGAGAGTAAGAAATAGTTTCGTCTTCAAGTTGATTATTAGCTGCCCCGCAAATAAATTTTGCCTTTATTTTATCGACATTATCTTTTCTTAAGATATTACCTGTTGCACAAGGAATAAAAAAATCACATTTATCTTCATATGTTTCTATTTCTCTGTTTATAGAAGATGTATTATTATTAACTAATGTTAAAGGCAGAGAATTCCTACTAATATAACAATTATTAGTATCATTTTCAGATATATTTATGTGTAAATTAGTTCCATTATACATAAGATGTTTAAATACTTTGCTTCCTACACTCCCTAAACCTTGTAAATTAAACACCATATTATCTAATAACGATTTTCCCAAAAATGCACTAGAAATCCTTTTGATAGCCTCATATACACCGTACGCTGTGGCCTCTGATGGATTAAATAAAGTTTGGGTATCTTGATCAAATCCATATGTATGTATAGTGCGTCCAGCTAATATTTTAAAATAATTATCTGTCATACCCATATCCATGCCTACTAGAAATGATCCTTTAAGGGAATTTATAAAGTCTCCTACATTTCTATAGAATTCTGGGGAGTAGTTTGTTATGTGAGATAATGATAGGTCATTCGCCACTATAACTAACTTTCCTCCGCCATATGGTATATCCGCTATAGTATTTTTATAGGTCATTGCTTTTGCTAATTTTAATGTGTCTTGTAGTGCGTCTTTATCTGAGATATATTGTTTAATCCGACATCCCCCTGTTGCAGGGCCAAACTTGGTGTTGTGGACAGCAAGATATGCTTTCAGACCAATATCAGGATTTGTACAGGACTTGACTTGCTCATAACCATTTACATATATAGTGTCAATCACACTTTTCATATTGTCTTTCCTCATCTTCTGAGAAGAACTGTCCTATGTCATTATCTAAAATTATATCAAAAATAATCAAAATAATTTCGCCTTCAGTTTCAATATCGAGCATTATAGCACAGTTTTATAATAAAGTCAAGCATAATCAAGAATATCTTTCATTATTTGCCTCAGTCTACCAAGTTCCATAATAAGTTCCCCATTTTCAATCATCAATTTACCAAGTTTTTCTTCTAATTCTAGAAGTAGTTTATTTTTATCAATACAATCCATACATTCCCATACACCTTGTTGTGTTGTCTGTAACTTCATACATTCTCTCCATCCACATATTTAAAATCAAGATTAACCTGTTTTAATATTTCTTTATTTTCTATATACCCTTCTTTTAGTTCTCTTTTTTCTTCAAAATCATAAAATACATTGGGGCATAGATTTTTTAATATATCATATATTTTTCTTGTGACTTCTCTAATTTCCCAATCTGCCTGAGGATTAAATGCTCTGTCTTTTATTATTTTGCGCCATTCTTCCATGTTGGCAGTTGCTGTCATAGACGTTACAAACCCCTGAGGCAAGCAGTATCGTGCTGCCTCTTTTGTAAGCCCTTTTTCTATAAGCCTCTCGTACAAATTATGCATAAAAGTCATCCCATAATGGTACATGCCTTCTATATCTGTATTCAAACTATATTCGTGAGGTATCGCATATATCTTGGGGACTTTAACTCTACGTTGCGATTCTTGGGTCCGTGATAAAAACACATGTGTGACCAGTTGATGAGAGCACACCCTTGATATGTTTTGTATACTAAAAGTAGCGTAGGCATGACGTAAAACAGATAAATGCCCTCGACGTATACATGACCTTATTAGTTTTGCATTATTCTCTTCTCCATGTGCCTTTGATAACGTGCTATTCCTTGCGGCTATGGCTATAATAGTTTCTGCATCAGGTGTAATAGATAATAAATTAATATCCACCTTTACTACTCCTTTTTATTTAAACTCCTCATAACTATCTAATAGTGTCCCGTTAGCAATCATCTCTATGCCTTTATAAGATATTACCACTTTATAACTAATTATTTGAGTTAATTTCTTATCTTTAGATTCAAAGACTATTTTAAGTTGCACCAGGAAGTTACAAGATTCAGGGGGATAGTGTGTGAGTTTATATACCGACACAATAGAAGTTTTCTCAACAATCCCCGCTGAGTCTAATGAACCATCATAATTTTTATCACTTTCTATAAGCTCTTGCTTATATGCTTGCGCAGGACTATCAGGAGATACATACTTCCACGCCTTGTCATAGTCTCTGTTTTCAATGGCGTTGACATACTGAGTAAATGGTTCACTATTACAAGTAGTGATCTCCTTTGTGTATGCTGTTGAAAAGAACATAAGCAACGTCCCAGCAACTACTGATATTACAACACCCATTGTTCTCACTCTTTGGCTCCTCCTACTGGCTGGAATACATCTAGAATTGGGACAGGCCCATTACCAGTAATAACAGAAGGCATAGCGCCGTCCCACTTCTCAATAGCCCTAAGCTGTGCCTCTACATTTCTAAGTGCAACAAGCTCTTTTGTGGCATTTGCCTTCTGCATAGCAAGTATTTTGGCCTCTGCATCCCCTTGAAGAAGCTTTGCCTTGGCGCTAGCCTCCGCTATCTTAAGCATAGCCTCTGCTTCCCCTCTGGCCTTTTCCCTTGCTTGATCGGCATCCCATCTAACTTTTTCTAGTGTTCTCTGGGACTCTAGAGCGTTCTGCGTTGCGACAACCTTTCTTTCTATGGCCTTAGCAAACTCAGGACTGAATGCAAAGTTAGTAATGGCGACACCATGAACAATAATACCGTATGGCTCAAGTTTGGCTTTAAGGTATGTCTCTATACCTTCTTTCACTAAAGGTCGTTCTACTATTAGGTTCTCAGCATCAAACCTTGCAGTAACAGCTTTAACTGCCTCTTGAATAGTCGGATCTACTACACGAATTTCATAGTCTCTTCTAAGAGATCTATAAATATTACCAACTTCTTGAGGCATCAAACTGTAGTTCACAGTAATATCTGTTCGTACTTCTTGTAAGTCTTTTGACCCCGCATGTGCCTCAGCTTCTTTTTTCACTACTTGAGTATTCATTACTTCTACAGTTTCAAAAAGAGGCTTTACAAAATATATGCCTTCTCCAAGAGTTTTCCCTGTAAATGCTCCAAAATGTAAAACAACTCCTTGGCTACCTGTCTGGATCATTCCCACACTAGGTAATATCATAAGATACACTATGATAGATAGTAATCCCACGATTAATCCCTTCTTACTCTTTAATTCAGGCACCCTGTTTAACTCAGGCATCTTAGAAGATGGGAACTTAAATGCAGTGTAAATGAAAATACCTAAAATAATTATAAATCCGATAATTTTTAATGCCAACACTGTACGTCTCCTCTCAATTTGTTTTATTCTTACACAAAGCAACTTTTGTTTCTACTATAAATATATCATACAAGCTAGTGATTGTCAAATATTTTAAGGCTTTTTAAGAGGCAAAATAATAAAACAACCAAGGCCAGCTTTACCTATATACAAGGTGCTTTAAGTAAAGTACAGTGTATAAACACTGATTGTCAAGAGATCTTGTGTATTTTAAGGGACCAAGGAAATAACACGCCTTATAAACATCCTCTCGCTACTGCGAGAGCCTGCAAAGCAGGAATTTCTTAATCTGTGGTGGTCTACAGATTTTAGACAGGGCCCGACCTTTCGGTGGCGTCCTTCTTGTTTTTTCTTTCTCTTTCTCTAGTACTAATTAATATTAATTATAAAATATAATAATTAATATCTTAGTTACTAAATGATAGAGAGATATATGAATAGCTAGGCTAGTTAGACCAATTAACCTAATTAGCCTATATACCTCCCAAAAAAACAGAAAGATCCTTCCCGGTAATTTCCTCAACATATGTGTGCTCATATCCTTACTCACCACTTACCTCCTACCTGATTAATAAAGATAGGCGCTCAGTAGCTCTGAAGTCGTCTGAGCATTTGTCTGATGTCTCTGTAAGTCAAGGCAACTCATCCTCGGGCTTTATTTTTAGATGAGCGGTGGCGGTATCTAGAGGCGTTGTGAAACCCTTTATTTTCCGACTGGCCTCCTAACGTTACAGCCTTAATTACATCCTTACAGACCCATCAAGTGATAGATCTTGTGCCTTTTAGCACATCCAAAGACCTTCTTTAATTCTACCCAGCACCGAAAGCACTCCAACCCACCAGCGTCCTGCGCGGCTGCATACAGTTTACTCAGCGTCTCTAGGAGCAGTACCTCACTGCGCTATTATAGCCCCCTTATCTTTCAATGTGCTTTTTGTGTAACACGATGCCTCAGCAACTGTCATACAAGCACGACAAGAGAAATTTTGGCATCAGCAGATTCCGGTTTCTCCTAACCTTAGACCCTTTCAATGACATATTTGTGATGTTGAGCCTTCATGTCATGCTAATAAAGATCTATTTTTGTGTCAAAGAGCATGGGAAAACTACCACTACTATTAATATAGCACCTTTTTTAAAAAAATGTCTATTAATCCCAATTTCCAATGTCTCTAATAAGCCATCTACTTGATTTTATTCTGTTTTTTCTAATTTTAGTGATTTTTATGAAGTTAGAAATACTATCTATTTGATTTTATTGAATTTTTTTAATTTTAGTGATTTTTACAAGCCAAAAAGTTTATTAGGGACTTTGGAAATTGGGATTAATAGCCCACTTTTTAAAAAAGGTATTATATTATATATATAGGGGGATATAGGCATTGGGATTAATATCTGGTATATATAATAAAATATCTAGAAAAAATGAGATTTTAGAATTAACAGAAACTTTTGAAAAGAAGCTGACTGATATTTCCTCATATTATGAGGATAGAATAGATACCCTTTATGAGCATTTTGACTATGCCTCTAAAGATACAGATAGTTCTACTCAGACAGCAGAGGAGCTAAAATATGTAACTCCAGCGTCCCGCGAGGATCTTCTCGCCCAATGTATGTTTATGTATTACAAGAACCCTTGGGCACGTAATATTATAGACATAACTACTAATTTTATATGTGGGACTGGATTTAATTATAGAACTCAGGATACCAATGAGAAAATTCAAGAATACATAGATAGCTTCTGGAATGATCCCGAAAACAGACTTATTACCCGTTTATCAGAGATTGTTACAAGAGTATTAAGAGACGGAGAAATATTCATTCGGTATTTTAGATATAAAAACGGACGAGTGATAGTTAGATTTATAGATCCAGGCGAAATATCTGAAATTTTTACAGATAAGAATGATAGAGAACATGTAACTAATTACCATTATTATGTGCAAACGTATGTTGATGACCAGAACAATACAATTAATGCCATAGATACACGGATTTCTGCTGAGGACATGCAGCATATTAAAATTAACGTAGACTCAGATGTCAAGAGAGGGCGCTCAATTCTTGAACCTGCTCTGAAATACTTAAAATATTATGAAGACTGGATGTTTGGGAGAATTGTCATAAATAGAATGAAAAGCTCTATTTTCCTTGAAGAAATAATTCATGGAGGGTCGCCATCAGATGTAGCCACTCTTAAAAATGCGCAAACTCAGAGGACTAATATAACTAGCAGGACAGCTTATAAGCTCCCCCGCTACGGAACCAAGGTTATCCATGGTGATAATATAGAATATAAATGGGCTGATCCTAATATTAAAGCAGATGATACAAAAGAAGATGGTAGGCAGATAAAATTATCAATTGCTGCTGCTGTTGGAGCACCAGAACACATCGTGACAAGCGATGCCAGCAATAACAACTACGCCTCCCTAGCTGCTTCTCAGATTCCGTACATACGGAAAATCCAAGCGTTTCAAGATAGATTTTCTTATGAACTTAGAGAAATGTTTCGACGAGTTATATGTCATGGGATAGATATAGGGAAGATTCCAGAAAATAGTAAAGAAAATAAGTTGAATGAGAAAAGCATGAAAGAAATAAGGAGACTTAATGCTGCATTAGAGGTTATTCGGGAGCATAAAGATAATGAAGGGATTCTAGAAGCAGAAAGAAAAATCTATGAAATAGAAAAAGATCCTTATAATTATGAAGAAATTCCATGTGCTACTAAAACAAGTGTCTATATTGAATGGGCTCCCGTTATCGTTGACCAAGAACTGCCCCTTACAAAATCACTAGAACTACAGATAGGGCTTGGTTTAGTGAGCAAAGAGACAGCAGCGGCTCGATTAGGATATAATTATAGAAAAGAACTGAGGAAAATGGAGGAGAATAAGGGAAATAATTCTGATGTCGATACGAACAACAATAGGTTTAAACCTCGTAAGTCCGCTAAAGTGGGCGATGAGAAGTAAGCTAATGGATATGACACAAAAAATAGATAGAATTTTTTCATTAATTTCAAGATTCCAAGACAAGATAAATGCAAGACCTCATCTCTATTTTTATTTTAAGACAGTAGATGTATGTTTGGGTAATATAACTATTCTTTTATTAAAGCATTCTTTTGATAAGGTTATAATTAATACCATCTACGATTATATAGAAAGTGTAAGTGACATATTAAACACACCGAATTTTGAAGTTGATCTTATAGGAACAAGTTCATTAGAATATATTTCTAATGAAATGTTGTCAAAAATAAGGAAGCATAGAAGGAAAATGAAGGACGATTTGCAGAAGCTACTGTGATTAAGAACAATCTAACTATGGAGTGGCTGTAGAATATGGGCGTGTTAGGGATAACAGAGGTACTAACAGAAGGGGGATATATTAAAGTTAGTGATATTAAAATTGGCGCCCTTGTTGTGACTCAAGATAATCAGTATCATAAGGTCATTATCAAACGTGTTTCTAAAGCCCCTTTATATATGTATAAAGTTGACGTGTCCCTTAATCTTCCTTTATATATTACAGAGGATCAGATAATTATAGCAAATACCTCACATACAATAGGTCTTATGAAAGTAGGAGATTGTGTTATTGGTTACTTCTTTAATTATAATCCTACTTCATGGGGTGCTGAAGCAATTTTTTATGATATAGAAGTAAAAGATATACATAAGATTAAATCA
>ERZ1292629.3621-Hain-H43-01um-R1-3621-length-11848-cov-4_pt1 | contig 11848 bp, 9 predicted proteins | sample MGYA00564399_ERZ1292629 | MGnify/ENA primary metagenome ERZ1292629 (study PRJEB36523, sample SAMEA6512636) | groundwater metagenome | collected 2019-01-08 | study: AquaDiva: Metagenomics assemblies of 32 groundwater samples | reverse complement strand
TTTGTTTTGTTATTTATGGCTTATACATTTCTAGTATTCAAAAGACAGTTCATATAAATGTAAATTCTGCAGAAGATTATGAGAAAGGGTATATAGGAGATGTGTTTTCAAACATAGATTCAATAAAATATTTTGGAAAAGAAGATATAATAATTAATAAATTTTCTTATTTATCAAGAGATACAACGAATAAAAGATTAATTTATTACAATTATGATAGATTTTTCTCCTCAGGACAGAGTATAATTTTAGGTATTGGAACTTTCTTAATTATATATTTCCCATTAATGAAATTTTTAGATGGGGATTTAACAATAGGCACTTTAGCATTTATTTATTCAGTTTATGGAAGCTTAATGGGCAATTTAAACGGGTTTGTTAATGGGGTTAGAGGGTTTTACATCGCACTAGGCGATTTTGATGAATTATTTTATTATGGGAAAATAAAAAATGAGATTAAAGACAATTCTAAATCGAAGGTATTAAACATAGAAAATGGAACTGTAGAATTTAAAAATCTTAATTTCAAATATCAAGGAAGAGAAGAAAGAGCAATCCATAATCTATCATTAAAAATTAAGCAGAATGAGAAAATTGCTTTAGTAGGTCATTCAGGGTGCGGTAAAACAACACTAATGAAATTGCTTTATAGACTATATAACCCAGATGGCGGAGAAATCTTAATTGATGGTAAAAACATTAAAAGTTTTAAGCAGGAGTCACTTAGAAGCGAGTTAAGCATTGTTCCTCAGGAAGGCATTCTTTTTGATGATACAATTTATAACAATATTGCATTCTCCAATCCTACTGCAAAAAAGGAGGAAGTATTTAATGCAATTAAATTTGCACAATTAGATAAATTTGTTATGAGCCTTCCAAATAAAGAAAATACGATTGTGGGAGAAAGAGGTGTGAAACTTTCAGGTGGAGAAAAACAAAGAGTATCAATTGCAAGAGCGATTTTAGCTAACAAAAAAATTCTAGTCTTAGATGAAGCAACTTCTTCCTTAGATTCTCAAACTGAGCACAGCATTCAAAACGATCTTAAAAAATTAATGAAAAATAGAACTAGTATAATTATAGCCCATAGACTCTCAACAATCATGTCGGCAGATAGAATAGTGGTAATGGATAAAGGTAGAATTGTACAACTAGGAAAACATAATGATTTAATCCAACAAGGCGGTATATATAAAAAGTTATGGAGCTTGCAGAAAGGCGGTTACATTGAAGAATGATAATAAATTAATTTTGTTCTTCTAAATTATCCTAAAATTATCTAACTTATATATTATTAAATAGCAATTTGCCCGTATAATCTAGTATTTATTTAAAAATTTATTTTGGATTGATTTATTCAGGACAAAATAACTATAATCCCATAAAGTTGTTAAACTTTATAGATCATCAAATAACAATTTGCCCGTATAATCTAGGTAGCAGCTCTGGAAGCATTTTTGGGTTTTTAGTTTCTCTATATATACAATGATCGGCAAGAGATCTAATTTGTTCGTTTGGTGATTTACCAAATACCATTACGACAGGGATGATTCCTTTCTGCTTTGATTCTATAATGGCTTTTTTTGTGTCAGCAATAGCATAATCTTTCTCATATCCAAAGTCATGTGGTAAACCTTCCATTAAATAGAATAAAAATTTTGACTTTTGAGGTTGTCTTACAAGTAAATTAGTTGCATGTCTTATTCCTGCTCCATCTCTGTTTTGTGCTAGAGGCTTAATAGAACCTATTGAATCCTTAATTCTTTCATTATATTGTTCATTAAAATCTTTTAAAAGGTAAAACTCAACGTTTCTTTCTGTGCTTCCTGAAAATGTAGAAAGTGCATAACTATCTCCTATAGCATTTAATGCTTCTGCAAAATAAATTTGCGTTCTCTTTATAATATCAATAATTCTTGAATCAGGTTGATTTATATCTATAAATTTACGTAAAGAACCACTGCTTTCAGCTAAGATAATTGAAGCAACAGACCTTTGATTTTTATATCTTCTTGTATATATTTTTTCGCTCGGTGTTATACCTAAAGACATTTCAGCTTTTGCATTAACCCATTCATTAAAATCTACTTCTCCAGATATTTGCTTAGTTACTTTTTTATACTCTTCCGGTCTTAGTGATTCGAACACTCTTCTTAACCGATCAATTGTTCTATGTTCCTCGTGTAAAACATTGTCAACATACACATTTCCTTCCGCTTGGGGATAACTTGCTTCAACAACTTGTACAAATCCCTCTTTATAAGATCCTTTTTCATCATCCCATTCTTTATATCTGAATTTTTTGCCTTTCGCCACTTCTTCTCCTGGTGAAGCGATTAAATATGATGCTTTCCTATCTTTTTGTATTTCATCTATTATTTCTACATTTAAATCAAGAATTTCTCCTGCCTCTTCTTCTTTTGATAAATCGAATTCTTTTTCAAGTGCAGAGTATATCCTATATGTTGCTTCAAGAGTTTTTTCAGCTCCTGCATCTTTTGCTCTAAGAGAGTCCATTTCTTTCAATAAAATTGATTCTAAGTTATTTACTGCCTCAACACCCTCCTTAGCATTATATCTAAATATATAACTCCTTATTTTTTGTATAACCTCATTATTATTCTCTTCTTCTGCAGCCATTCTAGCATTACATACTCTCAAATCTTCTCTTAAACCCGGAAATTTTTTCTTTAATTTTGAATCTAAACGCGACATTTCCAAGAGTTCAAAAAGAGATTTAGAAAAATCAGGATTTTCAAAAGAGCTAAAAAATTCTTTTAAACTCTGTGTGGGTATTTTCTTTTGAATTTTTGGATCAATTTTTGAATAATCTCCGGTATATGTTCCAAAAATAAAAGCTCCTGCATGATAGGAGACTAAGGATTTATAGATCTTGAAGTTTTCTTCTTCACTCTCAAACTTATTTACAAAAGGAGGTAAATAGAAAGTTGACTCTCTGAATGAACATGTTAATTTTGCATTTTCTCCTTTTTCTATTTTTATTGACTTTCCACTAAGTGCTTGAACATAAGAAAGTAATCTTCCATGAACAGTTGCAAGAGCTAGACCTCCAGCTGCTTCCTGCAGACCCTCACTAAAGTAATTATGCTTATCTTCTAAGTAATCTTTTAAAGATTGGGTAGTCTTAAACTTTTGTAATGTAGCATCTATCCAAGTTGGGAATTTATTACCCAGTGTTTTTATATTTCGTTCTGCTGATTTCCCATAACTAGCTATAAGTTCGTTTTTATTTTTTAAAGCGTCTACATACATTACATATGCTTTGCTATTTTCATGAACTTTTATTTTTTCAGATTCTTCATCATCAGACTTTTCCTCTATAGTATTTCGATATTTTTTATTTAATATTTTATTTGCTCCTTCAATAATCGTTTGCCTGTATTCCTGTCCAATATTTTGAAGAGAAGTAGCAAAACTATCAAAAAATTCTACAGCTCTAGTAAATCGTCTTCCACCGTTAATATACATTTTAAATAATAGTGAATGCAATTCCGATAAATCATTTAATGAAAACAGTTTATTTCTTGTTTCAACAGAATTACAAATTATCGTTTCTAAGTCAAGTGATCTTCCGTAAAATTGCCCATCTACATTTCCACCTATTTTATCTAACTCTTTTATGGTATATGTAATTATTTCAGGTTCATTTCTTTTTAAAAACGACATAAACGATTTAACAAAATCCTCGTTTACTGGTCTCTCAAGTCCACTTTTTTCTACTCTATTAATTAATACCTTGAGAAATCCGTTCCACTCATCCTCATTAACTTTATCCTGTATGTCAGAAATGGAAGGAATGATATGGGAAGCATAATTTCTTATTATTCCATTATTTATTGTTAAATTAGATTTAATCTTTTTAGCTGCATTATCCTTTGATTTCTTTTTTTGATATTTCTTTTTAAGCCTATGGAGTAATGCTGCTTCATCTTCCTCATTAAAAAAAGAAGACTTGGAAAATCTATTAATTTTTGACATTTTCCCTCCTAGGAATTTCATTTTTTCTTAAAAGTGACTCAAAAATAAAATTTGCTTTATCAGAATCTAATGAATATGAAGAAGAAATAGACGCAACCAAACCATCTGCAGGTAAATAATTTGTTCCAGTATTAATTCTTATTTTTCTATTTAATCTTTTCAAACTTTTTCTTAAAATTTTTAAAGATTTTTTTCTTGTCTCTTCTTCAAGTGTTGTTAAGGAATTTATACTATTATAACATTTCTCTTTAATTTCTTCAATATCTAAGTACTCTTTTCTTTCTTCTAAAAGATAATCTTTAAATAATTCAGCACTTAAGCCTGAATAAATAACTCTCTCTCTTAAACTGGTATTTTCCAGTTCAACAATATCGGCAAGAACTTCCATATATGGAACTATCAATTTCTTTTTTGTAAATAGCTCAGTATCGACCAGCTCTTCTATCTTTCTTCTTCCAAATTTCATTAATCCTTTATCTTTCATTATTCTTTTGAGTAATGGAGAAGATTTCTTTAGATCATCTTTATAATCCCTATGAGAATATCTATCTAAACTATACAATATTGAGGCAAGTGAGGCTCCAGTTGATTCAAGATCTTCTGCGCTTTCAAGCAGATTATAAATATCACGATCTACTTCTGATAAATCGTTAGGTGGGACTCTATCTCTTGCATTTTCTATGAGTTCTCTTCCATCTATTGGAATTTTCTTTAGAGTATGATAGTATTGGCTGACTTTATCTTTAGTTGTTCCTTTTCTTTTTATTAAGTTAAACATAAAATCTTCAATTCTATAGACGGCTCCTTCACTAGCCAAAAGTTCTAGAAAATATCCTGTAGCGGCATTCGTTTTCCTTAAATGCTCGCCACTTATACGTAAATATCTTCCAATTCTATAATCTTTTGATTTTTCTTCTAGAGATTTACTTTTTAATTTTTCTTTAAGATGATCTAGACTCCTTACCCATGAGAAGAAAGTTTCTCTTGGTAAAGAATAAGGTTTAATTTTCTTTTTTTTCTTAGAGCCTGTAACTTCTCTTTTTTTCTCTTCTTCAATTCCTAAGAAAAATTTACATATTGATAAACCATTATTTCCGCTTTCTGAAACATAAAAAGGAGATCTAGAAAAGCGAGCTATCTTGTTTATTGCTTGCACATATCCTGATCTTTTTTCTGAGTCGTTTTCTAAGATTTTATTATGATAAATTTGCGCATATCTTTCTAAAAAAGAAAAAGTTTTAATTTCTCGCTCTTCTTTTTTTAAAGGAGAAATTATGCCATTTTCTCCTTTTATCATATGTTCTAAATTTATATAAGCCTTTAAAGTATCCACTACCAAAACTCTATCTTCTTCCCTAATTCTTGCCCTTCTTACAGGCTCTGCAAATTCTACCATTCTTGTATTTTTCTCTCACCATTTTATTTTGGAAAATAATTATCAATAATATCTTCTAAACCCTTCCTTATATCTGCATAAACATCCATATCATCAGTAATTGGATTAAGAATTCCTACTTTACAAGCTTTTATAGGGGGAATCCCTTTCCTAATCAATTTACCTGTATTAACCAATAATCTTGTGCTTGCTCCTTCTTCTAGTCCATTATTCTTCAAGTTTCTAACATGAGCACCTATCTCCACTAGACCTTCTGCCATTTTTTCATCAATTTTTGCTTCGTGAGAAACAATTTGTGTTTCTAAGTCCTTAGGAGCATAATCAAAATCTATTGAAACAAAACGTTGTCTTGTGCTCTGCTTTAAATCCTTAAGTTTTATTTGATAACCTGGATTATAAGACATCACTAACATAAAACTGTCGGGTGCTTGATACATTTTTCCTAACTTTTCTATTAATAAAAATCTACTTTCATCTCCTAAAGGATGGATAATTACAGTTGTATCTTTTCTTGCTTCTACAATTTCATCTAAATATAAAATTCCTCCAGTTTTTACTGCCACAAGAGCTGAACCTTCCTGATATTCTCCAGATAATAAATATCTTCCTTTCAAGTCATCTGCAGTTAAATCTTCATGACAAGGTTGTTTAATAAGTGGAATTTTTCCATTTTTAGAATCTCTATTTAATTCATATGCCATTCTTTCCACAAATCTAGATTTTCCGCATCCTGTAGGTCCTTTGCATATCACAGGGATTCTTTCATCAAAAGCTGCCTTAAAAATCTGTGTTTCTCCACCTACATCTACATAAAATGGCTCTTCTTCTGCATGATAATGAGATATACTAAACTCCCGTACTTTTTCTCTAGAATCCATTTTAATCTCCTTCTTCCGTTGGTTTTAGGCTAGCACCATAAGAAAGTAAAGATTCTCCATTTTCTACTCTCTCATACATAAGTTGAAGAATTACTTGATTGTTAATATTATCAATGCTTGCTTCTTTTTCAAGTTGTCCAAGAGTAAGAGCATATCGGGCCTGTGTAGATTCTTGACCTTTCTTTCTTTCATTGTAACTATTTTGTGCTTTTAGAAATGCCAAATTTCTCTCTTTTTCTGTTGCACCAATTATATCTTCCATTCTTGGAGCTTCTTCAATACCTGAAGAATCAGATATATTTAACCACCTTAGAGTTTCTTCTAAATCTAGTTCAATAACCTGATTTCTTTCAATGAAAACTCTTCTCATATTTGGAGAAGGCTCAACTGGAGTTTCATATTTCCATTTCTTTCCATCTATTTCTATTGGAGAAGTAATAACATAATCTGGTAATTTAACGCCTTTTATAAATTGACTTTCCCTGCTTGTTGATTGATGAGTTTTTCTAGTCACTTTATCAAAATATATCCATTGCCGTCTAGGGGAACGTACTATAGCTGAATAAGCATCAAGTGATCCTCCGTTATCATTTGGAAAAAAATGAGATAGTTCACACTGTCCTTCATTTACTCTTTCCTCATTTGACATATCTCCTGGTCTATTCATTTTATTTTCAATTATATTAAATATTTATAAATTTGTTACCACTATAGGGTATATAAATCTTTCTATAAATTGTACCTGGTAACAGTTATCTATAATAAAAGATATTTCTCATTTACAACTAGAATATTGTTTAATTGTCTCAATGTATTGAAGGATTTAATTGACTTGTTCATATTAACAACTACCTCTTTTGCACAGACACAAAGTCTTAATGCATATGATCCATTATAATAATATTTGGTTATTAATATTAGTCTATTAGAAAAATTATTCTGCTCGTACGGCGAATAATTTTTTAGTCAATTTTCAAAACTGCTAAAGTTTTGACTCTGATCTGTTACCAGGCACTATAAATTATAAAAAACAAAACAATTTAAATTTATTTTCCTTTAGCTCTAACCAATCAAAATACTTCTTTCTTCATCTCTCTTCCTTGAAAGATTTCTGCTTACATCCATTAATTCTGGATACAAGTCACGAGAAGTTTTTTCAGTAAAGCCCAAATTCTGCATTACAGTCATATAGTCATCGCTAGTCAATCGATGGTTGGCATTTACACCAAAATAGAGATGTTTTTCTCTTTTTACTCTTTCTTCTTCTATAATTCCGTTTAAAATTTTTCCCTGTTGAGGAAATTTACGGCAGTATTCTTCTATACCTTCTCTCATTCCTCTTGCTTTAGAAAGTTCTTCGCTTTCTACTCTAGCATAAACTCTTTCACCTTTGAAACTTCCTCCATAAGGTGTCAAGTCTATATCTTCTGCAATTTTTCCTTTCTGTCTCTTAAGTTTTCCAGACATACTTGAAATTGGAATGTCTATTCTGTCTGTAGCAATCAGTTCAATTACTTGGTTTTCTATCGTCATTTTTTTACCTCCTGTATCAATTTAGTTATATTTATTAAAGAAAAACTGCTAATAGATTTATGAGGTGATCTTATTCACCCCATTAATAACATTTAAATAATATATTTATCTTTTAATCCCATGATAGAAGAACTAAAAAAAGCAGGCCTTACTGAAAATGAAGCAAAAGTATATCTCTCGCTCATAGATATAGGGCCATCTTTAGCGGGAACAATCTCAAGAAAAACAGGTTTACATAGAAGAACAGTGTATGATACAACAGAAATGCTTATTGAAAAAGGCCTTCTTAGTTACATTTTAGAAAATAGAAGGAGATTATTTAAGGCAGTAAATCCCTATAAAATTATCGAAAACTTGCAGGAGAAACAAAATCTCCTCTCTCCCATTGTATCATCACTCCAAGTAAAATTCAACGAGACTAAAGTTAAAGAAGAGACAAATTTTTACCGAGGGAAAGAAGGATTAAAATCTGTTTTTGAAGATCAATTAAATTATAAAGAAGTATTAATCTTGGGAGCATCAATAAAAGCATATGAAGTTCTCCAGTTCTATTTTAAATGGTATGATAAAAAAAGAAAGGAAAAGAAGATTAAAGCAAGAATCATTGCCCAGGATAAAAAGATAAAGTCTATTCCTCTATCAGATATAAGATATCTTCCCCAGAAGTATACAAGTCCAGTCTCAGTCAATATCTACGGAAATAACGTCTCAATTATTTTATGGGAGAAAGATAAACCTCTTGCAATTGTAATAAAGAATGATAGTATATCAAAAGGATATAGAAACTACTTCGAGTTAATGTGGAAGATAGCTAAAGCTTGAAATAAAAATATAAATTCAACAATTTTTTAAAATTTTTCCCTAAAATAGTAATTTCAGATTCTCTCATTTATCTTTATTTAAAGTTATTTAATAGTGGTAACAATATAAAAGTTTAAATACTAAAGGTATTATCTAAAAATATGGTAAAACAAACTAGAAAGAAGAAAAGTGACTCAACAGAAATTAATTATAAAAGCGGAGCAAATATGATTCCTGGATACATTCCTACAACTGAACAACTTGAAAGATTACGTCAAGAAAGTCTTGGTAGAGTAGAAAGCTTACGAGATTATCAAAACAATCCTTCTAGAACGAGTGGCTGGAGACATTGGATTGATCGTGAAGATCACAATGAATATTTCTATTAATTTTATTTAGAATCCTCCTACTGAATATTATTTTAAAAGTTATTTACAAAATTAAGCAATAAAAAGTATTGTCTTTAAAACACGACTTCAAAATCGCCAAGTTCTTTCTTTAGAATATCTAAAGACTTTACATCTAAACTATACTTTAATCTCTCTTTTGAATTTGCTAAGGCATTTTCCAGCTCTTTTTTCTCAACATTAACTAACTTTCCATCATCTATTTTCCTTATTCTATCCATTTCTACAACATAAGTACCATTATCAGTAGCAACGATTTCGGCTTTATTATTCTTCCCATATAATACCTGCATAATTCCTCTCTGCGCACTTACAAGTTCCTTTCTTTGAGAGTATTCCATTAAAGAATTGATCAAATCAGAAGCATCTCTAACAAAACTCTGCATTTCTACTGAAGTTAATTTTTTACTCTTTACCTTTTGCTTTATCTTGCTTAAATCTTTTGCGATATCGAGCATTCTATCCTGCATCTTTCCTTTCTTTATCATTTCATTCTCTAAATCTTTTATTAATGCTTCTTCTTTTTTTTCTCCAAAAATATTCTTTAGTAACGCAAAAGCCGATTCATTTATTTTTTCAGCTTGATGTTCTTGCATCCTATGTTCAAGTTTTTCTCTAAGCTCTTTCATTCTCTTTGCATACTCTCTGGATTCTTTCATCAGGTCATCAATTTCTTTCCCAGATATCTCTTTTAATTTTCCATGTTCATAATCTTTAAAGTATTTAACTGCCTTTTCTAGTACTTTGAGTTCTTTTTCGGACATTACTTTTTCTTTATCAACAAGAATTTCCTTTACTTCTGAAACAATAGTCTTAGGTACTGGCGGAGCATGTCCAGCCATCATCATCAATGCTTGAGTAGGAGTCACAACACCATAATAAGCATCCACCATACAATCCATCAATCTTCTCTTTACAAGCTCCTCAGTTCTGTCTCCTTCTTTCATATACAAATCAATTGCCTCTGCAGAAGGTTTAATCTTGCCCATTTGCAATAATCTCTTCCAGGGTATGAAAGTTCCTTTATCAAACATAGGCACTCCATCTCTAATAAAAGTAAAAGCTACAGGTTCAGCATCCTTAACTCTCTGCCAGAAATCAGTCAATAACCATACTTGAACGTTTAAGATATTTTTAACTCCAGCTAAGGCAGTTGCTTCTTTAACAAATTCATAAACAATCTTTCCTCTTAATTTTTCAATTAATTCTACCCTTGACATTCTTTTAACATCAGTATCATCGATGATTACAATAGTATCTACGTCTGAACTTTTATCTGCTGTCCCTCTAACTAATGATCCGCCTATAGTATATGTTGCAACATAATGAACTCTTCCGACATTAAGCCAATTTAACACAAGCGTTTTATGAATATTTGCAACTCTTAAAGCTCCAAGAAATCCATTATCATATAATGGGAAACAAGCAGAAATAGCATCCAAAAACTCATATTTGCTATCAAGACCATAATTCCATAAATCTACTTCAGTTGATTTTATATGAACCCATAAGTTTTCTCCAGATTCTTTTGCAAACTTTACAACTTCAGGTTTAATCTTAGGCATGTCCTTATATTTATCCTCTGGAATTAACATAATAATATGGATTGGTTTCTTTATTGATTCCTCTTTGGGAATATTTTCATCTTCTTCAAAGATAGGTGCTGCAGCAGGAGGCAGAATTCCTAAAGCCTTAGTAAATGGATATTTTTTTACTATTTTCTTCTTGAAATCTTCGAGTTTGTCTTTTAATTTGTTAAAATCAATATGGGCTTGATGCGAATTTGCCGAAGGATTATTCTTTAAATCGTTATTTTCATACTTTTTATTATTGCTTAAACTTTCTCCTAGACTTGATGGTTTTTTATCGTTACTCATTTCAATATCAGTTTTTTTGTTTATTTAAAGCTATTTATTTTAATGTTTCGTACCTTGGCAAAGATTCTTCACCATCTTTACTATCAATTTTTACAAGATGGACGTTTATTCCATTATTCCTGAATCTATCTCTTACCTGTTCAATACTTTTCTTAAAAATCGCATCTAATGCTGGCCTCAATGACTTTCGGAATCTTTGTCCGTCTGGCTTGCGTGCTAATTTTTCATCTGTAAAAATTAATGTTTTTGCTCCTTTTACAAAATCCTCGCTTTCTTCAAAATTTATTCGGTATTCAACTAAATCAATTTTAGTTGTTCCATTAACAATCAATCTTGTAAATCCATAGAAATATTCTTTTGGATAACCTCCCTTATTCAGAGTATGATAACGCATTCTCTTTAGTATTTCTGAGGCTTCTTCTGGACTTTTATCAGTATATAAATTATATGTATTTCTCATATTTTTCATAAAAATTTGCACTTTTTAAACTTATTTACAATAATAATTTAATAGTTGTTAATTATCAAAAATAAATTAATTTAAATATCTCAATTTCTATTAGTTAAAATGAATAAAAAGAGGACGGAAAGAAAATACTTAGCAGAGTTTGTTTATGGAGCAACAGACGGAACAATTACAACTTTTGCTGTTGTTGCGGGTGTTGTTGGGGCATCTCTATCATCTACAATAGTATTAATAATGGGGTTTGCTAATTTATTTGCTGACGGTTTCTCAATGGCAGTATCTAATTATTTATCAAGTAAATCACAATCAGATCAAAACAAAATTCATAATAATAAATACAATTATTCAAAAACAAAATATGTTAAACATGATATATTAATTGAAATTATTTGCCCTATACATGGTGTATTTTTTCAATTACCGACAACACATCTAAATGGTGCGAAATGTAAAAAATGCAGTAACACCTACAGGCTGAATCAAAAAGAATT
>ERZ1292629.3620-Hain-H43-01um-R1-3620-length-11848-cov-5_pt1 | contig 11848 bp, 10 predicted proteins | sample MGYA00564399_ERZ1292629 | MGnify/ENA primary metagenome ERZ1292629 (study PRJEB36523, sample SAMEA6512636) | groundwater metagenome | collected 2019-01-08 | study: AquaDiva: Metagenomics assemblies of 32 groundwater samples | reverse complement strand
AGATCGACGGCATCAAAGACGTGAGGGACGAGTCCGACAAAGATGGACTAAGGATTGCCATCGACCTGAAACAGGACGCGTTTCCGAAGAAAGTTCTGAACCAGCTTTTCAAATACACGGAACTTCAGAAGTCGTTCCACTTTAATATGCTCTCTTTGGTTGACGGCATTCAGCCCCATATCCTGGGGTTGAAGGCCATGCTGGAAAAATTCATCGACCACCGGCGGGAGGTTGTCGTCCGAAGGGCGAAATTCGATCTGCAAAAAGCCAAAGACAGAGCCCATATCCTTGAAGGACTGAAAAAGGCCCTGGACCACATTGACGAGATAATCGCCTTGATCAAAAAGTCGGAGTCAAAAGAGGATGCTTTCAACAACTTAATAAAAAAATTCAAATTTTCCGACAAACAGGCCGGCGCCATTTTGGAGATGCGCCTTCAGGCATTGGCCGGACTGGAGAGAAAGAAGATAAACGACGAACTCAAAGAAAAACTGGAGCTTATCGCTCATCTGGAAGCCCTGCTGGCCAGCCCGAAGAAAATTCTCGGTGTCATCAAAGACGAGTTTAAAGAGATAAGAGAAAAATACAGCGACGAAAGAAGGACCAAGGTTGTGAGATCGGCTTTGAGAGAAGTGGGAGAGGAGGAATTGATACCCGAAGAGGACTCTCTCTTCATGGTCACCCGGGGCGGATACCTAAAGAGAATGCCGCCGGAGGATTTGAAAGCCCAAAGAAGGGGAGGCAAGGGTCTTATCGGCATAGCCACAAAAGAGGAAGATGTCGTGTCCCAGTTCTTCCTGGCCAACACCCACGACAGCTTATTGTTTTTCACCAACTCCGGAAAGGTCTTCCAGACGAAGGGCTACGAAGTTCCCGAGTCGTCCCGCCAGTCAAAGGGCAAGGCGATAGCGAACTTCCTTCAGGTTTCCTCTTCCGACCTTATCACGGCGGTGATACCCATCCCGAAGGATAAAAAGAGCAGCCGGTATCTTTTCATGGCCACCGCCAACGGAATAATAAAGAAAGTCGATATCGACGCGTTCTCCCACGTAAGAAGCAATGGCTTAGCCGCCATCAAGCTTAAGGGTGACGACGAACTGCGCTGGGTGCTTACGACTTCCGGAGACGACCAGATAATTTTGGTGACATCGGGCGGAAGCTCCATCAGGTTTAAAGAAAAAGACGTCCGGCCGATGGGCAGGGGCGCCTCCGGCGTTATAGGCATTCGGCTCGATAAGAGGCAGAAACTGGTCGGAGCCGATGTCGTTCCGGCCGGCGTGGAAAAAGGCCTCAAGCTTCTGGTGGTCATGGAAAACGGTTATGGCAAGAGGACGGATATGAAAGCGTATAAAACGCAGTCCCGCGGAGGCAAGGGAATAATGACCGCTAAACTTACTTCCAAGACCGGAAATCTTGTTTCGGCGCACATTACTTCGGAAGAAAACAAAGAGCTCATTGCCGTATCCCGAAAAGGGGTTGTTATCAAAACTTCCATAGCCAGCATTTCCGTTCTCGGAAGAGCGACGCAGGGTGTCAGAGTAATGAGAGTCGAATCCGGCGACGGTCTGGCCTCGGTTGTTATTGTTTGAATACTCTAAAAATTAATTTAAAAGCCCATGGCTTGGGAGCCACGGGCGCGAAGTCGCCGGTGTCAGAAAGGAATATCGATGTCATCGTCAGTGAGGGGAACAGTTTCAGGGAGAGGGGCAGTAGATGCAGGTGGTCTCTGGGCCTCCTCCACAATTTCCCGGCGCGACCGGCCTTGGTATGGTCTGGAGAATTCGGGCAGATGTTCTTCCAGGTCGATGAAACGATCGGCGCAGATCCGAAGTTCGCTGGCTGTCTGCCACCCCCTCGCGACGACTATGACCTTGATCAGGTGCGGCGGACTTTTGATCTCTTCGATGAGCGGTTCAAAGTCGCTGTCTCCGGAAAAGAGAATGATCTCATCGACCTTTCCGCTCTGCGCGGTTTTGAGGATGTCGATGGTCATTCCGATGTCCCAATTCGCTTTGTGCAGGTCATCTTCTCCTTCTCGTTGTATGACCTTCACGGGCTTGAGACACAGCCGGAAACCCAGCTTTCTCATCATGTGCCAGAATCCTTGCGGAGACCGCTTTGACTCCGTCGAGTCGTCTTTCTTGCGCAACTCTCTGAAGTCGACCACGTACGCATACACGACATGGATCGTCGCCAGAGAGTCCAGGAATTCACGGAACTTGACCAGATCCATGTTCACGTGATGGAACGTATTCGCCCAATCGATGAACACCGCGACTCGTTTTTCGGACATTTCAATGACCTCCTATGCCTTCATATAATACACTATAAACTACGCTTACGTCAAGGTTTCGTCTCATCTTTCTAGTAAGTGTAGATAACTTCTCGGTGTTTGCGTGGTAAAATTTAACTATGTTAGCGACTGTGCCTACAGGGCCGGGTTTGAATTCCGTTCCGGTTGGAAGCGGAGGTTTTATGCACCCCGAAAAAATAGCGGGTGAATTCGGAGTTACGGAAGGTATGTCGATTGCCGACTTTGGGTCCGGAGCCGGTTATTTCACGATAATTCTTGGGCGGATGGCCGGCGAAGGCGGCAAGATCTATGCCCTGGACATTCAGGAGACCGCTCTGGACAATGTCAGGGTCAAGGCCAGGGCTGCGGGAGTTCAAAACATCGAAACCATAAGGACCAATCTGGAAGTTGCCGGAAGTTCCGGCCTTCCGGACAACTCCCAGGATATGGTGCTTCTTGCCAACATACTTTTTCAATCCGACAAAAAATCCGAAATAATCCGGGAAGCCAAAAGAGTTCTTAAAAGTGGCGGCCGTCTTGTTCTTATTGACTGGAAATTTGGAACCGGGGGTTTCGGCCCTCCGGACGAATTAAGAACCGACGATGTCGCCATGCGCAATCTTGTCGTGGGGGAGGGTCTGGTTTTTGAAAAACCGATCGACGCCGGACAGTTTCACTATGGGGTGAGTTTTAAGAAAGAATAAGATGAACACGAACAGATTATTTTATATTTTGGCCGGCGGGATCGCTTTCGTCGTTTTTTTGACGGTCGTTATCGTTTTAAGGAACATCGGCGGCGGGACGATACAGGAGTCAACTCTCCAGTTTTGGGGCGTTTTTGATGACAGGGGCGTTTATGACCCCATCATCAGGGACTTCCAGGCCCAGAATCCGAGTGTGAGAATAATATATCGCAAGTTTTCCTTCGAGGACTACGAAAGGTCTTTATTGAGCGCGTTGGCCGCCGGAACCGGGCCGGATATTTTCATGTTTCATAACAGTTGGCTGCCAAAACACGGCGACAAAATAACGCCGATGCCGGAAGAGTTTCCCGGAAAAGAACCGTCAATGACCATCAGGGACTTTCAGGACCAGTTCGTTGACGTTGCCGCCCAAGACCTGGTTTACGCGAACAGGATCTACGCGCTGCCGCTCTACGTCGACACGCTCGCTCTTTATTACAACAAAGACACTTTGAACAGCGCGGGTATAACCCGGCCCGCTCAGACATGGGAAGAATTCAATTCCGATGTCGAAGCGATAACTCGTCTTGACGGCAGGGGAAACATTATCCAATCTGCTGCGGCCATAGGCACGGCAAAAAATATCAACCGCTCAACCGATATTTTGGCCGCGCTGATGATCCAGAGCGGTGTTCAAATGACGGATGCGGAAAATTCAAGCGCGACTTTTTCCAGATTGGTAAACAATACGGCAGTGGGAGAGACCGCCCTGAAATACTATACCGATTTTGCCAATCCTTCTGTCAGAACATATACCTGGAACGATGCCCAGCACTATTCCGTGGATGCTTTTACCGAAGGCAGGACCGCCATGATGTTCAATTACTCCCATCAGATCTCGGTGTTAAAGGGGAAAGCCGCCCGGCTGAATTTCGGCGTTGCTCCTATTCCCCAGATCTCCCCGAACGACGCCAAGACATACGCGAATTATTGGGCCGTAACGGTATCTAACCGTTCCCAATTTCCGGATAACGCCTGGAAGTTTTTACTCCACTTGACTTCAAAAGACGGGGCTTCGAATTATTTGAATGCCACCTTAAGGCCGGCTGCGCGGCGGGATCTGGTGGAACTCCAAAGGAACGATCTGGACTTGGGAGTATTTGCCATTCAGGCCCTGTCCGCCCGTTCCTGGTTCCAGATAGACAACATGGCCCTTGAGTCCATCTTTGCCGACATGATCGAAGACGTCAATTTCGGGAGAGCCAGTGTCCGGGAAGCCCTCCAGAACGCGGAAACAAGGGTAAATGTTCTGATGTCCCGAATACAGAGATGAAAAAAACCACGTTTTTATTTGTAATTTGGATTTTAGCGCTTGGAATTTTACTGCCTGTTTTTGTTCAGGCCGCCCCTTCCTGGTGGCCTTTGGTGCCATGCGGCACATCGGCCAATCCCACAGAATGCACCCGCTGCGACCTTTTTAAATTATTCAAAAATATAATTGACTTCGTATTGGTCGGCCTTATGCCTCCAGTTGCAGCCATATTGTTTGTTTGGGGAGGATTCCTCATTTTGATGGGCGGGGCTAATCCCGGCTGGATATCGCAAGGCCGGACGATATTCTGGAATACTTTCATGGGGGTGCTGATACTCTCCTCCTCCTGGCTGATAACAAACACCATAATTAAAAGTTTGGCCGAGGAGAGCATCACCAACCCAAACGTTCCTTGGTATCAATTTGAGTGCCGAGAAACGGTTAAAAAACCACCGGTTTCTCCTCCCGGAGGACAGCTGATTATTTTGACGGGCAATCTTCCGAATGGCACCGTCAATCAGCCATACAATCAGACCGTCCAGGTTTCAGGCGGCGTAACTCCCTACGCCTGGACTCAACTCGGTTCTCTCCCTGCGGGTATGAGCTTTAATGCTGCCAACGGACAAATTACCGGCACTCCCACCACTGCCGGTACCTCAACCTTCACTGTCAAAGCAACCGACAATTCGTCGCCTCCTAAATCAGTGGAGAAGCAGTTCAGTATCACGGTAAACCAAACCGGTACAGGCACCACTCTATCAATCCCCACTTCTTCTCTATCCGACGCCACTCAAAATCAGTCCTATTCTCAAACTGTTATCGCCACCGGCGGCCAAACACCCTACAACTGGTCCGTTTCCGGCGGTGCCCAGCTGCCTTCAGGGCTTTTTGTGAACGCTTCGACCGGAGAAATATTCGGCAAACCGACAACACTCGGAAACTTTACGTTTACAGTTGGCGTTCAGGACTCTTCTTCTCCGGTTAAATCAGCAACCAAACAACTAAGCATCAAAGTCGTTGCTCCGGGTGCCAGCGTCGCTATCTCCAATGTTGCATCGAGCAATATTACCAACACGAGTGCCATCATCACCTGGACAACGGACAAGCCGTCAACTTCACAGGTTACATACGGTATAACCACAACATATGGTTCGTCCACTCCTTTGAACAGCAGTCGGGTTATAAGCCACAGCGTTACTATCACCGGTTTAAGTCCCGGCACAACTTACAATTACCAAGCCATCTCTTCCATCACAGGTTTTACCGCGAGATCGTCTAATTACACATTCAAGACAACGGGTACACCCATTGCGAATTTAACGATTACCACCACCTCTCTATCCGGAGCCACACAGGGCCAGCCCTACTCGCAGACACTATCAGCCACCGGCGGCAAGTCACCTTACAACTGGTCCATATCATCCGGTAATCTCCCTGCCGGCCTTGGCTTAAGCAGTTCGGGAACTATTTCCGGCAAGCCCACAATTGCCGGCACATCAACCTTCACCGTCAGAGTCACAGACAACTCCACACCACAACAATCGGCGACGAAGCAGTTGAGCATTGTGGTGGGCGGGACCGCAGGAGTGACATGTAAATTTACTGGAGTTAATCTTTGTCAGGCAAGTAATAGAACGCCATATAACAACCAGACCATGGTTTGTGGAGCTTCGGCTTGCAGCCAGTATGTTTCAGCCATCAATCAATATGCAGGGAGAACGGGAATGTCTAATGGAGCTAACTTTTTGAAAGCAATAATGATAAAGGAGTCAGCATGCAACGCTCAAGCTGACAGCGGCCACGCTCAAGGCCTGATGCAGTTAAAGGCATCAACGGCTAATATATATAAAAATCGCTGTGGTGTTTCGGAAAATATCACTGCGCAATGGCTTAAAGACAACCCCACACTAAGTATTTGTATTGCCGCCGAATATATGCGGGCGCTGACTCAAACTTCCTGCGGCGGCACGCCAAGGAATATTGCGGCCGGATACAACGGCGGAAGCGGAGCATGTCAGCAAAGCAGTGATTGCGCGGGTGAAACAAGTTGCGCCGGAGATCCGGTCAAAAGATGGGAGTGTCTCTATGATAATCCCCAACATACCGTATGCAATGATATTCGTCCTTCGAGTTACGATGAGACCAGAGATTATGCCGTAAAAGTGCTATACTGCTATAATAACCCAGGATTTTGATGAAAAATTTAAAATTTAAAATTTTTATATTTCTTTTCCCTTGCTTCTTATTCCTTGTTTCTATTTCAGTTCTCGCCGATGAACCAGGAGATAATAATTTTGTCTATATTTTCCACCTCTACTACGACAATGGCCAGCTTGTTGCCGACCGGGATTTTGAGTTTACATATGATGTCGTTCCTGAAGAGTTTGTTCCAGAGACGGTAAATACCCAATTTCCTTTCAAGGGAGAGATAATAAATCTTAATAATCAGGTGGCGGAGACATTTCAGTTTGACCCTCGCCGGGGCGACCCTAAATTTTTGAAAGGCAAAATATCGGTGAAAGCGCCTTATGCGCCTGACGGCGAGAAAGCCGTTTTCTACAATTATCAAGGCGACGCCTTGCTGACGGTATTTGTTTCAGAAAGTTCTTTCTGTAATGACGATGGCGTCTGCAATGTCGATAACGGAGAAGACGAAAACACTTGTCCGACCGACTGCAAGGGAGTAACGCCGCTACCGCCCACAACCGACAATATGGGCAGTGGACAAGGCGGGATGCTGATGAATCTAATTTATGTTTTAATTATTGCTGGAGCTGGTCTGGGCGGATGGTACGGTTGGAAATGGTGGAAGTCGAGACAAAGCCCGCCGACGAACTTCCCGACACCTCCGGTGCCGCCAATTACTCAATGAGATCCATTAGAACTAAAATCTTTTTTGCTTCTGCTATTTTTTTGACGAGTTTTCTCTTGGCTGTTCAAACGGGAGAAGCGGCTACTTGTGCCATTACCAGCGCCAAGTGGAGTAAAAACACGGTTAAGGTGGGAGAGAGTATTCAGGCGGTCATTACGGTTCAGAATCCGACCGACTGTTCCAATAAAAATATTGGTGTTCAGGTTTTTGAAAGCGATGCGTTTGGTGACGACAGCATCGCCGGTCCTTTAGTAAAAAAATTTGCTGGAACATCCAATACTGTTAACTATGACCATGCGTTCACGGTCCAAGAATGGGAGAGTGGCGGAGGCGAGAATCCCGGAACCATTTATTTTACCGTATCTGTTGAAAGTCAGAGCGGTTACACAAAATCAAATCCCATATTTTTATATCCTGCTCAAGGCGGCAACGGTGGAACGACAATCAGCAATTTTAACGTAAGCTCCAGTCAGGGCAATCTGAACTTCACTTTCCGCGTGGACATTCCAAGGCCGGGAGAGTTGAAGAGTTTTTGCGGCGCCGACCCGTTCTGGAGAGTAGTTGAAATCAATCCGATAAAGCTTGTCAGAAATGGTCAGTTTGCTCTTGATAAGACAAATTATAAATTTGATTTCAGCCAGTCGGGTCAAGCGAACAACAAGACATATCAGGGTACAATTATATGCGCGGGTAAGGATGTCGCTGTATCCCAGCCGATATCATGCAATAGTGAAGGTGTTTGCCAATCCGGTGGAGGCGGAACTTGTGGCGGTCTCGGTCAGCCGGCATGTAAACCCGGAGAGACCAAGATTTTCAAGTTCGAAATTCCTAATCCCTTGAAAGGCGGAGCCACCGACCTTGGCGGATTGGTCAAGATCATCGCCCAATGGCTCTTCAATCTTGCGATTCCTATCGCGGTCATTATGATAATTTACGCCGGAGTGCTTTTCTTGACCGCCCGGGGCAACACAACCACGATCCAAAAAGCCAAAGATGTGCTAAAATACGCCGTGATAGGGTTGGCGATAATTCTTATCGGTTCCGGTTTCGTTACCCTTATCCAGAGCATCTTGGAACTTGGCGGACCACCCACAACATCAACACAGAAATACTCTTGTGACAGCAGTAAGAATTGTGTAGCCGACCCCAATGGCACCTTTACTGAACCTACCTGCAATAATTCATGCGGAGGGGCTACCACAGTCGGAGCGGTGGGAAATAAGTGCAGCCGGGACAGGGATTGTTTGACCGGTTTGAAGTGTAACGATTCGATTTGCCAGAGAGCAACCGGTAACTGGGTAGGCGAACCTTGTAATTCTGGCGCTAATTGCGATGTGGGCCTGTCCTGCGATAAAAGCAGTGATGCGATTCAACCTATCGACGGTCAAACATTAGGCACATGCTTCCAAACGTCGGCTCCCGGAGGCAGGATAGGCGATATCTGCCAAAGAGATAGCGATTGTATAAGCGGGCTTAAATGCAACCAAATTTGCCAGAGGAAGGACGGGAACTTGAACGGCGAGGCCTGTCTCAAAACATCCAGTCCTCCAAATTGTAAATCCAGGGCGTGCCGCACAGTCGGCGCGGAAATAAGAGGGGATTGCGTAGAATATTCAGGAACATAAATCAAAAATGACTAAAAAAATCTCATCAATATACTGGACGGCCGCGCTTTCCTTATTTGGTTTGTCCGCTTCGGCGGCGCAGGAATATACCGGAATTAACCTGACCATTCAGAGGGTCTTCGGTATCATCACCGGTTTGGCTTGCTGGTTCACGCGCTTTGCTTTGGTGCTGATGGTGGTGATGATAGTTTTCTACGGGGTAAAATTCATGACCAGCCAGGGCAATCAGACCAAATTCGAAGAAGCAAAGACGTCTTTTACTTGGGCGTTGGTGGGAGTTCTGGTCATACTGGGAACTTATACCATAATACTGACGGTGGCGGATTTTATTGGCGGAACCGCGGCTTCGGGGGCCTTATCCAGATTCCTTCCGCTTAACTGTTCGGCTTATTAATATGTTTGGAGTTTTTTCCACAATCTTAGCCCAGCTTCCTCCGGGCAAACCGGTAACTTTCAACGAGTTGGATTACCTTATAGCCAGAGTTGCCCAATTTGTTATGGTTGCCAGCGTTCTCTTGGCCGTTATATTTATCGTCCGTGCCGGAATAACCTGGATGTCGGCCGGAGCGGATACGAAGAAAGTCGAAGAAGCCAGGGCCCAGTTAAAAAGCGGCATAATAGGAGCGCTGATCGTTTTGGGCGTGGGAGTGATAATCAACACGGTTGCGGCTGTTGTGACCAGAGAATTCTTCTGTCAATTAAGAATTCTGGGTGTTTGTATAATTCGCTGAATATATTAGAATAAATACGAAGCACGAAATCCGAAATCCTAAACAAATTCAAATGACTAAAATCCTAAACAATAAAACAGTTTTTCATATTAGAATTTTGAATTTAGATATTGTTTCGAATTTCGATATTAGAGATTCGAATTTACGGGAGGAGGTGGGACAATGAAAAACACGAAAAAGTTTATGTATGTCGGTATGATGGTTATGGCTTTGTTGATGCCGGTTTTGGTCTTGGCTTTAGTGGGGCCCACCCCGCCGGTAGGAGGAACCCCGGTGACTTTGTCCGAAATTGAGGCGAGAATCAGACAGATCGCGCAGTTCATAATCATAGTTTCGGTCATATTGGCAGTCATATTTATTATCTGGGGCGGTATCGCCTACATGACAGCCGGAGGAGACGAGACCAGGGCCGGAGCGGCTAAAACAAGGATTTGGAACGGCGTTATCGGAGCAGCCGTCGTTTTGGCTGTAGGAGTTATCTTGCAGACATTGGCGGCGCTGATCACTCGAAGCTTCTTCAGTTAAAAGCATTTAAGCATGCTTAAAATCAAAAACCGCTTCATGGCGGTTTTTAGTTTGGTAAGGGGACTGGTGAGATAGATATTGGCAGACACTACAAGGTTTAGTATAATATATATTGTGAATAGATTATCCAAAATCAAGATAAAATGGACCCCCAAGTTTGCTTATGCAGTCGGTTTGATTACTACGGACGGCTGTTTATCAAATGATGGAAGGCATATAGATTTTACCTCTAAAGACGAGGAACTTGTTTTAAAGTTTAAAGGGTGTTTGAGGGTTAGTAATAAAATAGGGATAAAATATAGAGGAAAGGACGACTATTCTCGTGAAACAAAATATTTTAGGGTTCAATTGGGCGATATGAATTTTTATGAGTTTTTATTGTCGATAGGATTAAGTCAGAGAAAATCAAAAAACTTAGGTTCTTTAAAAATTCCCGACAAATTTTTTAGCGACTTTCTAAGGGGTTGCATAGATGGCGACGGCAGTATAGGATTTTTTAACCATCCTGAGAGTAAGCATCCACAGTTAAGAATTAGGCTCTTTTCAGCAAGTAGGGGGTTTCTTGAATGGATGAAGCTGGAAATTCAAAGAAATTTCGGCATAAATGGCGGATGGATTAATAATAATAATTCAAGTATTCCATCTTTATGTTTTGCCAAATCTGATTCAGTAAAATTATTTCCGATTTTATATAGAGGAAAAGATTGTGTATATTTGTCCAGAAAGCGGGCCGTTGTTAAGCGATTTTATGGGCGAGTAGCCGAATTGGTATAGGCGCACGGTTTAGGACCGTGTTCCGCAAGGAGTGTGGGTTCGAGTCCCACCTCGCCCACAACTACTCCAACGGGTTTTTTGCCAGAGGCATCGGCGCGTTATATTTGGAATCAAACCGCTCTTCTGTTTCGGTTCCTTCAGCCGGGGTTATTTTTCTGGTGAAGTATGCTTTCATGGAGCCGTTTGGCTTCTGGTCGTATTGGTAAGGTCCGTCGAGGGCTACGATTCGGCCGTCGTCGGAACCGTAAATTTCGAATATCAATTTTGTTCCGGTTATTTTTGATTGTATGAGCAAATGCGCCGGAGTATCGTTCTTGAACTTTAGGTCAACCACCCCGGGGTAAATGGTAGCGTCAAAACCCTGGGGATTATAATACTTCACTGGGAACGAGTGCGGTTTTCTTTCGGTTATAGGCAGTCCGGCGTTTATGGCAGCTCGGAACAAAGTGGTGGATACCTGGCATATTCCGCCGCCATACTCCGGGATCAGTAATCCGTTTTTGATGACCAATTCGGATTGGTAGCCGCCAGTTTCATCGACTTTGCCCAGAATATCGTTGAAGGAAAATTCTTCACCGGGTTTAACGATCGCGCCATTGTATTTAGCCGAACCGACGCGGATATTATGGACTCTGGCCACGCTTGAGCCGGCGAAGTTTGATTCTCCTTTGGCCAGCAAGGTGCTGATGCCCAGGTCATTTATTTTTTCCAAAGTTATGGTTGGCGGGACTTTCAGCACCGGCAATTCCGCTTGGCCTTCGTTGTTTTTGAGAGACCTGAGTATGGCCGTTGCCGACTTTTCTATATCAAGCCGGGATCCCTCAACCGCCGCTCTGAATGTGGTGGCTTTACTGCCCTCAAACTGGATGTTGGCATTGACCGGCTCCATATTTGTGGCCACAGCCAGGTCTTTCAGGTAATCATAAAGTTTTTCCTGCGATACCCTTAGGTCTTCGTTGCCGGAGTATAATCTTTCATATTTTTCCAGCCAGCTTTTTAACTCGGCGCTTTTAAGGACAACGTCCCGGCCGCC